>Ga0209979_1000107_pt1 | contig 139571 bp, 118 predicted proteins | sample AnhtaG_FD_183114 | JGI IMG/M metagenome (GOLD analysis project Ga0209979, IMG submission 183114) | Deep subsurface microbial communities from Anholt, Denmark to uncover new lineages of life (NeLLi) - Anholt_01485 metaG (SPAdes) (version 2) | ecosystem: Environmental > Aquatic > Marine >...
TAGTATGCTCAAACAGCACTACCGGCAACATCGTGGTTTATCCAAAATACGAAGAGAGGCTTATCTCGCATGGTATGCCTCCGTTATCATCAACAACAAAAAACCAACACGTTTTTTCCATTAACCCGAATATGTTATAGATGAAGAGGAAGAAAAGGAGAAAAGGGACGCCTCTTCGGGGGAAGACAAAGGGCCTGGAAATGGTGCGCGACAGAGAAGTGAGCCGCGATAACCGCCTGCTTGTTCCCTGTGCTACACACTCTCCGTGCGCTCGGGACTATGGCATGGCTTAACGCGGCTGAGTGAAAGGGCGATAGCAAGATGCACATGCAAACGGATCCCACCACATACACCTTTAGGGAGATCCTTAGCTTCCTTTCAGGCGGAATCAAGATCCTGGCAGTCTCCGTAGTGGTGCTGTACGGACTGGGGTTCGTTGTCGTAAACTCTTATCTGCATCAATATGGGATTTGCGAGTTTCGAGCTGCTCAAAGCGAGATACTTAGCTGCTGGCTTGAATTGGCTTTTTCTTACCTCGCTCCTCGTACTGTCTCTGGTTGCGGCGGTGGTTGTTGCAAAGCGGGCTTTCCGCCCGCTTCAAAATAGATTGCATTGGCGACCGTCTGAGATCCAACGTATTGTTGGGAGGATACGCGATAGTGAGCTGCGCTATATCCTGTCAAAGGCTCTGCTTTTTGTCGTCAGGGATCTGCCAGCCGGTGTGGTGTCGCTTTTGGCTTTTGCGTTCAGCGCCCTCACACTCTTGATGGGTTTCGAGGTCATGTTCAGTTTGTTGTTCCGAATGTACCGCTTTTTTGTCTTTAACTGGTTCTTGATCATAGTGGCTGCGGCCTTTGGTGCGTCACTTATCGCTTTCCGGGTAATAAGAAAGGCCGCACAAGATTGGTCCATGTTTCGCGCGTACTCCATCGTTTATGTGATGCCCCTTACCGTGGGATTGTGGCTGGGAAGTGTAGTCTACTTTGGTGCGTACATTTACCCGACGTGGCCAGCGAGACTGGGCGGCGGCCAGCCAGTGCGGGCAGAACTCATATTGAGTGAACATGGTCAGCAATGCCCTGGCGTGCTTCCCGTGGACACGTTACGGTCTAGGGACAGTTTTGCGGTGACAAGAGAGCTTCTAATAATTGATCAGACCAGCAGAAGCTATGTGTTGCTGATCAGTGGCTCACACCGCGACAGCGTTGTGGAAATAAAAAAGGATTTAGTGGACCAAGTAGTCTATCACCTTTCGGCGGAGCAAGAGTTCCGTCGATGGGTCAAATCACAAGAATATCGTCCCTCTGTGCCAGCAATTGATTCCGCCCTCGCACCTGATTCATCAAGACAGTGACTTTCGCTAAGCGTAAACCTGGTACCATCTCGTTGGCCACCGACACCCTGTCCGTGACCCGTATTCTCCGGTATCGGATTCATCCTGAACGGGTTCATTGTGAACGGACAAGGTGTCCGATACCAACGCGGGTAGTACTAAGAGGGGGGTTGTTTTTTCTTGTGATCCAGCAGGACGGAGCAGGTACTGCAGAAATCCTTCGACTTGAAATCGATTTCTTCGGCGTAAGTATATGAATGCATCACACACTCCGGTTCGCGACAGTGAATCAAACCGAAAGTATGTGCCAATTCGTGGATTGCTTCCTTTTGAAGCCGTTCTTTCAGCCGTTTTGGATTTTTGGGCAGTCCATATAACTCATCTCTCAAACGATAACTGGAGACCACCGCTGCCTTTCCTTCTAACTGAGCCTCACCAAATACAAAGGTCAAAACCGGCACGTACAAGTCCACGCTGGTGACCCCTAAGATCTTGCAACTTTCATCTGAAACCCGCTCCAAAAGCCGAGACAAAATCCAGGTGGAGTTAAATTGATCTCTAACCGGATCATACCCCTCCTTTAAGGAGAAAGGCTCTTGTAAGAAAGAGACTGTGAGTTTAAAAACATCGGAGAGAATAGAAGATAGCTCCCCCAGGAGGTTGTTATCTGTAAAACGGAGCGGCAGAATGTATAGCTTCACGTCTATTTTCGTAAACCATATTTTTTGATTTTATGATAAAGAGTGGCTCTATCAATTCCCAACATTTCGGCTGAGCGAGTTATGTTCCATCCCATCTGCTCCAGCACATTTTTTATATGAGCCTTTTCCATTGCCTCCAGGCTGTGGTCTTGAGCAACTGCCTTTGGAGTGAGGGGGATAGGAAGATCGTCTACAGTAATGGTAGAACCTTTAGCCACAACTATTGCTCTTTCGATGGCATTCCTCAGCTCTCGCACATTTCCGGGCCAATCGTATGTTTCCAGTCGCTCCTTAGCTTCAGAAGAAAACCCGGTTACCGGTTTGTTTATACTACTGGCCAGCTTCTCAAGAAAATAATTACACAAAAGCAGAATATCTGTGCGTCTCTCCCTTAAAGGGGGGATGGAGATAGAGAAGACATTCAGCCTGTAATACAAATCCTCCCTGAATTTTCCCTCTTTGAGGGCCAGCTCCAAATCACGATTGGTGGCACATATGAGACGAAAGTCAACTTTGATTATCTCATCTCCACCCACCCGGGTGAATTGCTTGGTTTCAATTACTCGCAGGAGGTCTGTCTGAGCTTTAGCGTCAATGTTTCCCACCTCGTCCAAAAAGATGGACCCTCCGTTTGCCATCTCGAATTTCCCCTTGCGCCGATATAAGGCTCCGGTGAAAGCTCCCTTTTCATGGCCGAAAAACTCACTTTCCGTCAGCCCTTCAGTCAACCCCCCGCAGTTGATGGTAATGATGGGGAAAAATCGTCTGGCGCTGTTGGAATGAATAGCCCGGGCGATGAGCTCCTTCCCGGTCCCACTTTCCCCTCTGATCATCACTGAGGTATCGGTTGGAGCCACGGTTTTGATCAGGTCAAAGACCTTCAACATGGCTGGGCTTTCCCCGATGATCTGATCTATTTCATAGAGCTCCTGAATCCTTTCTTTAAGCTGGATGTTTTCCGAAAGTAGGCGTCTTTGCTTTATGGCGTTGGCAACCAGATGAGAAAGATAATCTGGATCTACCGGCTTGGTAACGTAGTCATATGCTCCTTCCTTGAGGGATTTAACCGCGGTATCCACGGAGGCATAGGCTGTGATCATGATTATGGTGACACTGGGATCGATGCTTTTTATCCTCTGCTGCAACTCCATTCCATCCATGCCCGGCAGTTTTATGTCCAGAAAGATGATATCCCATTTCCCTGGTTGCAATTTTTTCAAAGCCTCGTTGGCATCGGCCGCTCCCCCTGCTTTGTAACCATCTTCCGTGAACCATTTAGTCAGCGAATCTCGCACGCTGAGCTCATCGTCCACAACTAAAATGCTTATGGGTTTATCATTTTTGTTGAAATTCATCACATTTACCTCTTATTTTGCTCCTTTTTGGAAATTTGAGATTTCTCAAAGGAGAGCCTGTTTTTTTCATTCTCAATAGAGTGCAGGGGGAGCTCAATAATAAAAGTAGAGCCCTGCCCTACCACAGAGTTAACCTCGATCTTTCCATTGTGTCTCTCTATGATACCATAGCACACAGATAAACCTAACCCCACTCCTTTGCCCTCCTTCTTGGTGGTATAGAAAGGTTCGAAGATATGCGGAAGATCTGCCGGAGATATGCCGGGGCCGGTATCTTGAATCTGAAGTTTCACTTTCTTTTTACGCAAATTAGAATTGGTTATTATACTTAAGGTGCCCCCTTGGGGCATGGCCGCTGCTGCGTTATCTAAAATCGCCAAAAATGCCTGCTGAATCTGGTCTTTGTCGCAGATAACTTCTGCCCTCTCCCCCTGATAAGCTTTGACCAATTCTATGTTTTTCAATTTCAAGTGGTGCTCCACCAACTGCGTACAACGGTCTAAGATCTGGTGCAAATCTACTACAGCAAACTCTCCTATCTGCCTTTTGGAAAAAAGCAGGAGGTTTTTCACTATGTTTCCACAGCGGCTGGTCTCGTCAGCTACTATGGACAGGTCTTCCTGGATGGAGGAGAGCCGTTCAGGAGTCAAATCGGGTGAAGCAAGTTTCTTTTGCGTAAGCCGGGCGTAGGTCAATATCCCGCCCAGAGGGTTATTCAGCTCGTGTGCCACGCTAGCGCAAAGCTTCCCTAAAGAAGCCATCTTCTCCATCTGGATCAAGTGATCCTGAATACGTCCCAACTCTTCACGTGCCTTTTTTAATTCGGTGGTCATGGTGTTGAAAGAATTAGCCAGTTCCCCGATTTCATCTTTTCGGTGAAGAGGAATGATGTAATCTAAGTCTCCTTGGGCAATAGCCCTTGTGCCTGCAGTTAACTTGCGAACCGGTGCGCGAATCAAAGTCCAGATCAAAAACCCTGTCACAAAAAGAACGCTGATCACCAAGACAACAGATGCCAAGATGGTCTGACGGCGGCTACGGGCAATGTCGGCATCTACGGTGGCCAAAGACATCTGCACGTCCAACACTCCCAAAATGAATTTTTGATCCGGGTGTAAGTGACAGCCGGAGCCATAACAGGCAGGTTCATTTTCTATGGGATTGATCAGAGCCAAAACTCTTTGCTCATCTGAAGCTGTTATAATCCGGTGGCGCTCTTTCGTAGCCAGAGCCTTAAGCGGCTCGGGAAAACGGTGGCAAACCTGACAAGCCTCGGAATTAATGGTAACTCTGGTTGATGCTTCTTCGGGACGGGTGGTGAAAATAACCTCACCGTTTTTGTCGTAAATCCGAATAACCTCAAACCCCGGCATCTGGCGGAAGTTTTTAAATATTTGATGAATATCTTCCTTACGGTTTATCAGCATGCTGTAATGAATGGATTCTTTGATCAGATCAGTAGTCCGGAGGGCAGCTAATTCAACCTGCTCCAGAAGGTCGTTGGCCTCGCTTTTGACGTTTATATAGGTAAAAGCAGCTAGCCCAACAAACATCACCAAAAACAGCGCAATGAAGAATTTTACTCCTAAAGGCATGGTTTCCTCTTCTGGTATGTTAACTATACCCGGAATAATCTTTTCCGGCTAATACACCAAACCCAAATAATATACTTATTTTCAGACTTAATGAAAAGTTTTTTTTGCCTTTTGAAACCTAAAGTTGAAGCGAGGTTATTTTCTGGTGAGATAAAACGAGGATCTGTATCTGAATCGTTTTTACCTTATTTGTTTCAGTCCTAAACTGGTTTCACCAAGCCTGTTTTCCTGTTAGCATCAGTTCAACTGCCAATCCCAGACAAACTTGGCCGGGCAAGACTTGATGAAGGTATTTGATATGCACTCCCCCATCAGGGAGGGTATCTCCTATGTTATTGACTTCTATGCCTCTATGCTTAAGGAGAAATTTCAAATGCTGAGCCTCTTCTTCCAAGAATCTTCTCCCTGCAAGACCGCTATAAAAATTTTCTAGCTCAGAATGATCCTGGAACCAGTCTACTTCTGCCAGCCAGCCTTCGCCGTAAGGATCCTGTTGTACCAACTCTGGATGATCGGCTAATTTGGGATTTGCTTGGACCAGACGTCCGGAAAGTGGAGCAGTTAAAGGAACTGTCCCTCCTTGGGTATGTACTTTTCCCAGAAGCTGGTTCTGGAGTACTTTCGTATTCAAACCATATAACTCCACTTCCACCACAGGTGGCAGAACATATGCCAGTAGTTTGTCAATCCCCAGCTTCCATTTCTGACCCTCAGTCTGACGAACCCACAGGTGAGTGGGGTGCAAATACAATTCTTCGTCCACCTCACCTACTGAGTAGGTAAAGAAGAGAGGAGGCTTCTTCGAATCACTGCTTGCCATCGGGAGTCTTTCGGATGGCGCCGGGGTCTCCGGTTTATGCCTTTTGACTTTGGCCCTTCCTCCTTTCGACCTGACCTGGGATCGCATCACTTGGTCAAAATCACAGTGCTCACAATCATAGTTCAGGGGACATAATTTGAAGGAGATAACTCCTGCGGTCATCCAGATGCAACGGTTTTGCGCGGTGGCAGCTTGTGTTTTTTGCTTTTTTGAAGCCTTTTTTTTCATGAGATCGCCTGATTTTAAGAGTTTTTCTCCTTGCCAAGAAAATTTGTAGTGTATCTTTGAATTCCCGGATGACCAAGAGAATTGCTGTCAGATCTGCTTGTATCTCACTTGTGATCTGTTATTCTGCTCCTCCATAGTCCGGGTGTTCCCGGTGAACGGGCATTCGGTTCACGATCCACCGGTACATTAAAATCTCAACAGTGATGATAGTTATGACTAAGATCAACTCCTTCCAGTGAAAGAATTCACGGTGCGGAAGTTTCCAGTTGAGTGCGATTATTGAAACGTTAAAACGGTTGATGGCAACTCCAAGGATGGTAAAAAAGGCTGTGAACCGGATAAGATCTACATTTCTTTTTTGGACTCCATAGGCGAAATAGAAACAAGGGAGAAGGACGAAAACAAAAATCTCCACCAAAAACCAATGACCCCAGGATGTGTTCAAAAGGTTCCAGTGGTTCCCATGGGCAACCCCGACCCACTTCAGGCAAAAGTAGGTTAAGAGGACCAGGGAGGCGGCTCTGCCCAAGCCGATGGTAAGTTTGTCAAAGCTCGCAGCGCGATGAGGGTCCATCCGACCCCTGAGTGCCCGACGGGAAAGCGTGCTTTCAGCGATCACCATGGAAAGCCCGGCGAAGATGCTGGAAACGAAGAAAAACAACGGGATAAACTCTGAATACCAGAGGGGATGTAGCTTTCCCGGGGCAAGAAGAAACAGTGCGCCCAGCGCAGACTGGTGAAGTGTCGATAGGATCACCCCAAAGATAGTGGCACCGATGGTCACCCTCAAGGCCCATCTGCGGAATCTAGCCGAGCCAATCCACTCAAAGATGGCCGGGCAAAACTCTACGAACTGGGTTGAAAGGTAGAGAGCTACATGCCAGCCCACCAGAAACAGAACAGAGGTTGTGCCAAATGAGATAGTCATGGGGTAAGGCAGCCGCCAGGGGCGACCCAGATCAAACAAAAGAAAGATGACAGCGAAGAGGTAACCTATAAGTCCCGTAAGGACGGCGGGCCGAACAAGGGGGCGGTAGTCTTTCAATCCAAAGATATAAACGGCTGATGCTATTATAAATCCTGTGGCGGCCAGAGGGACACCGGTGAAAAGCCCCCAGGTAAGAAAGAGTCCCCAGGGTTGGTCTTGTGAGGCGTGTGTCACAGCACCGAGGCCTTGAGTAAAGCGCATTACCACAAAAGGAAGCCCAATTAGAATTATGATTCCGGCAACGATGTTGAAAGGCTTAAGAAGCCCCCGTAGATATTCTTTGATGGTGAGTCCGAGGAAGAACCTCTCTCGCACCCAAGACTGAACAACAGCTCTTTTTTCCGCATACTCGGCCATAGTTAATTCTCCTTTTTCTCTAGAATTTCCTCTTCCTCCTCATCCATCTGTTCCCGATGTTGGGTGAACATGTAGAAACCCCCTAAGAGAGCCGGCCAAATCACAAGCACGGCAGGGACCATGGAAAGAAACCCTCTGGTTAATTCCGGATAGGGCTTCGTGCCGAGGTCCATGGGAAATCCCAGCTGCTCAAAAGGAACTCCTGAAATATAAAGCCAGGAGGTCCCCCCCACCTCATGTTCCCCGTAGATGTGGTCAACGTATCTGTCCGGGTGCTCCATGATTCTTTTCCTGGCAAGCCGAATTAAGTCAACACGCTTGCCAAAGGTCATAACCTCCATGGGACAAGCCTCCACACATGCCGGAATGTCACCTTTGGAAATCCTGGTATCGTAACACATAGTGCACTTTTTAATCTCAGGGGAAAATGGATCATCGTACTCATAAGCCGGGACATAGAAGGGGCAGGCAGTCATACAGTAGCGGCAGCCTACACATATACCCTTGTTGTAGGTGACTGCCCCTTCTGGCGTCTTGGTGAATGCCTTTACTAGGCAGGCCGAAGCGCAGGCCGGCTCGTCACAATGCCTGCATTGGTGTTTAACGTAGATCGGCGACCCGCCAGGCTTCGGGTTGGGATAACGGTTAACCACCGTATAAGCCTTCTCGGTTGTTCTCCTTGTCTTTTCGAAGACAGATTGATCTTCAAAAGGAACCTCTGGCGGCGGCAGTTTATTCACCTGGTTGCAGGCGACCTCGCATGAGCGACACCCAACACAACGGGTGAGATCGGTAAGAACACCAAATCGATCTGGATAACCGGTAAGATGTTCCACCCCGTGTGCCAACTTAGATTTGCCAACTAAGCCCGCACCTCCAGCCGCGGCGGCAGCTTTCAAGAACTTTCTTCGACTGATTCCCATTAGTACTCCTCCACTTAGTTTTGTTTCACAACTATTTTCCTAAATGCTCTTTTGCCTTGTGGTCAAACTAATACAAACGCATTTATTCAAGTTCAATAAAATCTCCCCTATCCCCTCTTTTCCAAAGAGGGGAAAAGACATCTCCCCCTTTGAAAAAGGGGGAATAAGGGGGATTTTAAAATAATTGCACATTGCCTACCATGTAACAGTAATTAATACATTTGCTATAAATAACCCAATAAATGTATTGAGAAACATGTCTTGCCAATTGCAAGACATCCTACTTCTTAACGTCTTTTGCTTCTTGCTTGACCTTCTTGGCATGACACTCCGCGCAGCCCACAGGGCCACCAATCTCCTTATGACAACCCATACACTGCAGATGGTATGCACCTTTGAGGCCTGGCATATTCAGATTCTTAGGATCAAACGGAGCACTATGGCACTCCCTGCATGAGAGAGTCTGGCCAGTTTCGCTGTGATGGTGGCACGTTGCGCAATTATCAGTTATGTCGGCATGCATGGCATGAGAGAATGTCACCGGTTCATATAACTTCTCCAGACTACTCACAGTATAGGTCTCTGTCACATGTTTCGAGGTTTTCTTCCCCGGTACTTCTTTGGATGCAGACTTAACTGGTGGCGTCGCGCTGGTTCTCTTGGCGTGACACTCGATGCAGCCCGTGGGCCCCATGTCCATCTCCCTATGACAACCCATACACTGGCGATGGTATGCATCCTTGAGCCCTAACGTGCCCGATTCCTTGGAAACCAATGAAGCGTGACACTTATTGCAGGACGGAGTCTGACCAGCTTGGCTGTGGTGGTGGCAGGTGGCACAATCATCAGCTACAAGGGTGTGCATGCCATGAGAGAATTCCACCGGTTCGTATATCTTGGCTAGGGTGCCCAAGGTGCACGTCTCAGGTCCATTTTCCGAGGAATATGTATTTGCCTTGTATGAAGCAATAACAAGGCCAACGCACAACGCCAAGACGGTGCCTATTATCGTTTTCCTGATCATCATATGCGAAGCATTCATACGAATCTCCTTGTTCGGTATTCAGATTTGTTCACTCACAGCTGTATTAAAAAACTCCTGGGCTACCTTCTCCCATTGTTGCGGAGTTAATTCATCACCTAAATTGGGTTTGATCTCCCCACCTTCTTGTAAAACCGGATATTCGCCTGGCACTAAAACGGCCACCAACTGCTCCTTGACCGCTTGGTTCCAACGCGCCAATGTTTCTCCAGAAAGAAGGTTTTTTAGTTCTCGAGCAAGACTGGTTGGTTCGATTTTTAAAATCCAATTCTCTTTTGAATTTTTCTGATTTAGGAGGTTTGGATTTTCAATAACCTTTCTATTGACCTCCACGACTCTACCACTGATGGGAGAAGTTTGAACTAATTCTCTTTCGCCTCTTTTTATTTTCCAGGCTTTATCCCCCTGGTAGATTCTACCACCTTGGCTGGGAAGTTCGATTTTTTGAATGGAACCAAAAACTGATGAGGTGAACTCATCCATTCCCACATTCACCACATTGGGTTGGAGTACCTCTGCCCAGCTATGATTCGGATGAGTGAAAATTCCCTTCATTATTGCAGAAGACTCACCAGCCAGTTCTGTCAGTGGACGGTAATGAGGATTACTCAAAAATCTCCAGAAAAAAATGAATAACACCATAAACACGATAGCTATCAGGTACTCATTACCTTTGGTTGCAAGCAAAAATTCCTGAAGAGTTTGCATTTTGTATTCCTTTCGATTAAATTAAGTTCTGGCAATCGCTCCTTTTGTATTTAATCTTTACACTCTTACTCTCGTCTACACATTAAAAAACTCTTGAGCTACCTTGGCCCATTGTGGAGGAGTCAATTCATCTCCTAAATTTGGTTTGATCTCCCCTCCTTCTTGTAAAACTGGAAATTCAGCTAAAGTTAGAGTAGCCACCAACTGCTCTTTTATAGCTTGATTCCATCTAGCCAGCATGTTCCCGTGGAGCAGATTTTGCAACTCTCTTTTCAGTCTGATGGGCTTGATTTTTAATATCCAGCTTACTCTGGTATCCTTTTGGAGTAAGAACTTGGGATTGTGCACCAGATCTTGATTGATCTCCATCACTCTTCCGCTGATGGGTGCAGTTTGAACCAGTTCCCGTTTTCCTCTTCTTAAACCCCAAGCTTTTCCACCTTGTTGAATGATAGTGCCCGGTTCTGGAAGAGTAAATCGCTTAACCGAACCGAAAACAGACTTGGTAAACTCATCAGTTCCAACAGTAACCAAATTGGGTTTGACCGCCTCCACCCAGGCATGTCCTGGATGAACAAAAATTCCTTGCATGATTGGGGTCAGCTTGGCTTTAAGAGTCTCCTTTTGTGGAATCTTAGCATGTTTCCTTTCAAGCCAGTAGCCAATTCCGATTGCGATCCCAACGAAAAGTAGAGCAAGTATTACAGACATTTTTCTCACCTCAGCTTTCTTCTAATTGTTAATAGTGCGCACTGCGCTTTCTAAACCCCAATAGCTTTCCGTTCACGCCACACGCCAACTCCAATCGCGATGGCTAAGAAAAAGAAACCCAATATTACCGACATGTTCCTCACCTAACCTTCTCCTTTAATGGTTAATATTTCATTTCACCCAACAATATTGCAAAGGGCTTGCCGAAAAACTTGCAGCAAGGAACGCAAGAGACTAAGTTAAAGAATATGTTTAAGATACGAGGAGAGATTTTGTCTGAAGAGGTCTCTGTGGTATAAGAATTCTACGGATGATCGTTGAAATGTTCTACGCTATTTGACACGATCGAAGCGTGAAATTGATTAAGTTATTTACATTAAACAAGAAGCATTGTGTAGCAAAATTCTACGATAACTGTTGATATATTCAACGTGTTGTTGCTGTTTATGATCTGGAAAGAGGGGGGTTCGATAGCAATTACAGGAGCAAAGTATTCGTTTGGCTTCAACTCCGGCATTTTTTATTTCACCATGTTGGAGTGTCCCGCCTTTGGCGGGACCTGAAACCTTTTGCGAAACAAAGAGTTTTGATGTGGCTCACCTAAAGGTGAACACTCTAATTTATCCCTTTAAAGTCGTTTTTCAGAGACATTGCGAAGCCTGGTTGACATTTCTTATCTCTCCGACAAAAAATAAGAGCTTTTTTGACGCTTCTTCAGTTTCAAAGGTTATATTCTAATAAGCTCAGATTCGTTTTAAAAATCTTGTATTTTAGAAAAATTCTATTAAATTACTAATATGGGGTATCCAAGTTAATGCTGGTGGTATTCTTTAGGTCTCAAATTCGGGTATCATAAAATGGCTGATTCTGTTCACTCTCGTTACTATGTGCAAGAAAAGATAAAGTTTGTTGTGTTTTTAACTCTGGGGAATTTTTCTTCTGGAGCTGGTGCCCAGAAACTTGAAACTCAGTGAGGTGGAATCCGTTTTAAGAAAGGTGGAGGGAGTGGAAGACTTACATGAGTTACACGTATGGAGCGCATCTTCTGAAGATTTAGCACTCTCCTGCCACGTGATGGTAAAAGACTTAAGCACCCACTCTGCCCAGAATATATTAAACCAGATCCAATCACAGCTTAAGGAAAAATTTAGGATCGAACACACCATCATACAACTTGAGTATGGTTGCTGTACGACATAAAGAACGGAATGTTGGCTTATTTGGAAGACCGAAGGTAGCTTGAAATCACCTTAACAAACGGTCTTTCAGCCGAAAACGTATCAAAAAACGAGAAGGATAAATGATCTCTGGCAAATTTGGGGAGCGAAAGTTCGTTAAAGAAGAAAAAAAGGATGCCGACTCCAAGATTACGCAAAAGAAATCCAATGGAGCAGAATCCAGTGCGGAAGACAAAAATCTTTTAGACATCATAGAGAGGGCGAAAGAAGGAGACCAGTCTGCTTTTCAACAGATCGTAGATAAATATAAAACCCAGGTGGCCAGCATCGCTTACAAGATGGTGGGTGATTATGAGGATGCCAAAGATATCTCACAGATAGTTTTTGTCAAGACCTATCAAAACCTGGTCAACTTTGACACCAGCAAGAAGCTTTCCACCTGGCTTTATCGAATAACCATTAACGCTTCCATTGATTTCATTCGGAAGCACAAAAAGCACAAGCATGAGCTTTTAGACAATATCTTCGGCGAACTGAGGGAGAAGAAGCAAGATGTAGAGAAGGTTTATCAGCGCAGTTTAATAAAATGGGCGATCAATGATTCTATGGAGGCGCTTAACCCGAGACAGAAGGCGGTTTTTGTCCTGCGGGATTTAGAGGGGTTAGATATAAAGGAGGTAGCCCAGATAACTGGCATGCCACAAGCTACTGTGCGGTGGTATCTACATAGAGCACGATCCAAACTGCGAAGTGAGTTGACAAAGCATCATCCTCAAATCTTAAAAAAGATGGGGATAAAACATGAAGTGTAGAAAGGCTAAAAAGCTGATCCTCAGTTATGCCGAGTTGGATTCGCCCCTGAAGAAGAGACTGGATGAGCATCTTGTATCCTGCCCTCAATGCTCTCATGAATTCTCCTTCCACCAAAAATCCATCAATCTGCTTAAAGATGTTATTAACTTCCAAGAGTCCAAAGATTTCTGGGAGGGCTATCAGGTGGATCTAAAAAGGAAGATTCCACCATCCCCTTTCTGGAGCAGAGTCTGGACAAAAATGGAAGGGTTAACCAGCCTCTTCAGAACCCCTGTTTTAGGCCCGGTTCCCGCTTATGTGTTCTCCTTCACCGTCCTAGCGCTTTTGACCTTGAGCCTTTATCCGGGCTTTTTTTCTTCCAAAAATGTGGAGGGCTTCAAAAACAATCTGGTGGTGTATGAAGGGGAACTACTTTCTGCCGTGGATGATGACGGGGTAACCATATACACCTTAGAGGGCAGATAGCAAAAGGCTAAAAGAGGATCTTTCAAAAGCGATCTGGGTGAAAAGAAGGAGAGGAAGATCGTTTGAAATTTGATAACGGTTAGGGGAGTATGCGGTCAAGACGAAAGTCCGAATTTGGATCTCATTTGAGTCAAATGACCTGCGGAAAGGTGGGGGTTCTTCTCTGGCTTTCCGGGATGATGATCCTTTTAGGGGGATGTGGCGAAAGCTCGCTTCAGGGTCTGGAGGAAGACTTGGCCAAAGTTGTGGAAAAAGCGGGGCCATCTGTTGTCTGCTTGATGGCTAAGAATGAAAGCTCCGGGGAGGTGAAGTTCGGCTCTGGAGTGATCTTGGATGGGGGGTATATTCTCACCACAGAAAATATCCTGGACAACGTAGATAACATTACCGTGAAACTACAAGATGGGCGGGTAATAAACGACCACGAGATCGTTGGGATGTTTTGTGACTTCGCAACCAATGTCAGTTTGATTCAGGTAGAAAATAAAGAACTTAAGCCCGTGCACATTACAGAAGTTGAGAAAATAGAGAATGGATGTCTGGGCATCGCCTTAGGGAATACTAATTATTCCAAGGGCTTGGATGTCAGTCTGGGCAATGTGACCAAATCCTGGATAGGAGGGGCGGACGCATATGATGAAAGCCTTTTGATCTGGCACGGTCCTGTGGTCCCCTACCACGGAGGCACCCCCATATTCAACCGTAACGGAGAACTTTTAGGTCTAACTGAGGGCATACCCGAAGGGGAAGATGGAGTAGTCTTCATCTTGCCTGCCAGAACCTGTATGCGAGTCAGTGAGGTGCTCAAAAAAGATGGCAAGGTAAAAAGAGGGTGGATTGGAATCTTCTGTGAAAGAGGGTCGGATAGGTGTGAAAAAGGAAAAACTTCAGAAGGTGTTTTGATAAAAAAGGTAGTCGAAGAAAGTCCTGCCTTCAAAGCGGGATTAAATTCTGGTGACAGAATCGTCAACTTTAACGGAAAACCGATCGAAAGTTCAGCTCAGCTCAGAAGGCTTATCTCTACCACCGGAGTGGGGTCCCACGTCCTGTTAAGTGTGATCCGGCGAGAGGATAATAGAAAAGCAAATGTCGTAATCAAAACGACTGATCATAATGGGCTGGGAATGAGAAGATGTCCCGGCCGATCAATTTGAAAATTTCTTTCCTGCTGGAACATCTCGCCAAATTTCTGGTATATACTAATAGAGACAGGTAAAATTAGGGGTAAATGATGCAGAATAAGAGTTATCTAAACAGAGGCAAGAAACCCTTTAGAACAAGGAGGTAAAGATGGCTATCGATCCGATTTGCCTGATGGAGATAGATGAGAAGAACGCTCCCGCCAAGAGCGTTCATAATGGTCAGACTTTTTATTTCTGTGACGAAAGTTGTAAGCAAAAGTTCGAAGAGGATCCAGAAAAATATGTAGACGTGGAGAAGAAAGAGTAAAGTCAAACAAGCAAACGTGTGAGTTGATTCTGCACATTTGAATTATCCATTTTGGGTCGGGAATAGGTTTTAACCAGGTAAAAGCCATCCCGACCTCTTAATATTAGAGCAAGAAGGTTTCAAAATGCCACTGGAAAATACCAGAAAAATCGGCGTCATATTGGGTTCGATTTTCTGCGGGATGATAGCGGGAGCAGTCGTAGTAATTTTGCTTTCAGCTTTAGGATTTTTGCATTCTCCGTTTTCCACAGGATCTATAGGATCGAATGAGAAGCACCTCTTGCCACCAACACCCAGAATGTTGCAAACTGCCACTTCTGTTTCCTTCGACATCCCGCCTTTGGCGGGAGACGAAGTGCAGGATGAGATAACCAATTCCCGCCAGAACGCCATCGTCCGGGCGGCGCAAAGGGTAGGTCCAGCCGTGGTATCCATCAGCGTGGTTCAGGTGAGGGTGATCAGAGAGCATCCCTTTTTCTCCCCATTTGGGGATGAGTTTTTTGACGAGTTCTGGGGCAGGTTTTTTCGTCCCCGAGAATATAAGGAGAAAGTTTATAGCATCGGCTCCGGATTCATAATAAACCCAGACGGATACATATTGACCAACGCACATGTGGTAAGAAGAGCAGATCAGTTGAAAGTGAGTTTGACCACCGGAGATGAGTATGAGGGAAAAGTGGTGGGACTGGACGAAGTCTCAGATCTGGCGGTGATAAAGATCGATGCTGAAGACTTACCCTGGGTGGTTCTGGGCAACTCCGATGATCTGATAATTGGGGAATGGGCCATCGCCATCGGCAATCCCTTTGGCTATCTTCTGGACGATCCCAATCCTACCGTTACCGCTGGGGTTATCAGCGCGGTGAATCGAGATATCAAAAGAGAGAGAGGACAGGTTCAGATCTACCGAAAGATGATCCAGACCGATGCTGCCATAAATTTAGGAAACTCAGGTGGTCCCCTGGTGAACGCTTCGGGTGAAGTAATCGGAATCAACACTTTCATCTTCACCACCAGCCAAGGGTCTGAAGGGATCGGCTTTGCCATACCCATCAATCGAGCCAAGGCCATACTCTCCGATCTGATCGAACACGGAAGGATCATCCCTGCCTGGATTGGCATCAGAGTGCAGGAGGTCAATCCAATTCTGGCGCAGAGCATGGATCTGGATAAGGCAGAGGGGGTGATCGTATCTGAGGTGGAGGATGATAGCCCGGCACAGAAGGCGGGACTGGAAAGAAAAGATGTAATAATAGAGGTGGACGATCAGAAGATAAGAGACTTAAGTGACTGGGAGGATCTGGCATATCTGGCCAGAGCGAAGCAAAGCCTGGACATCGTTTTTCTGCGGGATGGCAAAAAGATAAATGCCCGATTGGTGCCGGAGACACTTCCCACTCATACGAGCAAGACTTCCCAAACCAAGCTGGGAATGACCGTGGCTAACATAAGTTCGTCCATTGCCTACCGGCTGGGAATAACTGACCGAAGAGGAGTGGTGGTTACCGGTGTGGATAAAGAAGGCATCGCCTATGAAACTGGTCTGGAGGTGGGAGATATTATCCGGCAGATCGACGATCAGCCCATAAGAAACGTCAAAGACTATGAAAAAATAATAAACCGGAAGAAGAATAAAGGAAGATTGATTTTGTTGATCGAACGGGAGGGGGCATTGTATTTTGTTTCCGTAGAGGTGTAGGAAGCTTTTTAACTTATTCTTACCTCACCCCCTAGCCCCCTCTCCACCATAAAGGCTGTCTCTATGTTTTGAAGTGGTAGCCGCAACCTTCAGGTTGCGCTGATTAAGGCTTTATTAACGCAGGCTAAAGCCTGCGGCTACCAAAACACACGTTCGGACAGGGGTTGCACCCCTGTCCGCAGACTGGGGGCGGGGGTTCAACCCCCGCCCCAACAAGCGAGGGTGATTAAGTTAAATGTAACAGATCGAAGATGCATACGCATTTTCGTGCGTCGGTATTAACAGGATGGGGCTGGACCACCTTTGTAAAGATAGCTGATCAGAAGGAGCACATCCCCGAGGTCAACCACTCCATCACAATTACAGTCTCCAACTTCTAAGGGATCAGGAGCAAGGCCGCCCTTATATAGATAGCTGATTAGATAAAGCACATCCCCAAGGTCTAATACTCCATCTCCATTGACATCGCCTATAACGAAAGGATCACCTAAAATCGCTATGCTGGCTACTGCTGCTTTGGTGAAATCAACATAATAAGCGGTATCAAAAGCAGATACCCGATCATCGGTCGAGTGGTAATAGATATTGAAATCATCGAAATCCTCGATTCCCAAGATAGCCGGGAAGCCCCAATCCCAGAACGAAGCGTGATCTGAGCGATCGGTGGCACCATCGATGATCTTCTCAGCACTTAAGCTCAATCCATAATCCAATATTGCGCCTATGAAAAGACCAGCCAGAGCCTGGTTTTCTGAAGGGAAACCACAATGGACCTCAATTACGTCATCGTCGTTCCCATCCCAGGCAATCATATCGAAGTTTAAAACTCCAAGGATGGTGTCGCCTTGGTTGTAGGCCTCCTCAGCATATGCAGCTGAGCCTAAAAGCCCCTGCTCCTCACCTGAGAATGCCACAAACTTCACCGTGTTAGCCAAATTATAGTCTTTCAAAATAGAGGCGGAGGCTAAAAGTGAAACTGTGCCTGAGGCATTGTCATCTGCTCCGGGAGCCCAATTGTAGGAATCCTCAGAGACGTCATCGTAATGCCCGGTTATAAGAACCTGCCTTCCCGGATAGCTCATGCCATCAATTGTCGCAACTACATTCAAAAGCTCTAAGGGCTCCACATTCTGATATTGGGAAAACCAGCTTTCTCCTCCGTCGGTGGTTTTGATTATCTCATTATAGCCAGTAGCCCAGCCGATCTGAGTATCAGCAAAGCCGACACCGTAGAGGTAATAAGTATTGGAGGGCTGAGAGACCCAGTTGACACCCAAATCGGATGTATGGAAAATGCTTCCATCGTATCCAACCAACCATCCGTTCAGATTATCAACAAAGAAGACATTGTTAAGATTGTCCCAAGTGGAAAGAGTCTTCTGGGTCCAGTTCGCCCCTCCATCCGTGGTATATATGGCCCATCCACCATCCCCGCAAGCCCAACCATTCAGAAGATCAACAAAATCAACACCTCTAAGACGAACAGACGTGCCGCTCGACTGAGGATTCCAGTTTGTGCCGCGGTCGGTGGTGTGTAAAATGGTTCTATTCTCCCCCACGACCCATCCTCTGTATGGATCTACAAAATCTATCCCATACAACCTCACACCAGCCACCTGTGCTTGCTCGATCCAGCTCGCTCCTCCATCTGAGGTGTACAAAACTTTTTGATCTCCAACTACCCATCCGTATTGTGCATCTTCAAAATAGCTCCCCCTAAAATCCAAAGAGCTGAATTCGGGTTTGCTCCTGTCCTCCCAGGTATCTCCTCCATCCGTGGATCTGACAATTATGCCCCCGTTACCCACAGCCCACAGTGTGTCATCATCTACCCGGCAGATATCATAAAGATATAAAGTGTCAGTTCCTTCAACCAGACTCCAAAGGTCTCCTCCATCGATCGTCTTTACAATTCCTCCGTAATAACTAACTGACCAAGCTTTCTGAGCATCAGGGCTACAGGCCACATCTAAAAGATAAGCTCCGAATCCACCAATCTGAAAAGTGTCGAACTCAACCGAAAGCCCCATCTCCTCAAACCTCTCTTTCAGATAATGAGCTGCTTTAAAGACCCCATCACTATAAGAATACCTGGTTTTGATGGAATCCTCGATTCCTTCGATTAGAACCGTATCCTCACCTGAGAGGTCCTCGATCCAGGTGAGGAGTTGGGCCTGGTCGACTTTGTTCACGATACTGTCTATCAAAGGGTCATACTCCGGAGAAAGAGATTTCAGATATGATGGAATATATGCCTTTGATTCTAAAGGCAGGGGCTTTTTTCGTATCTTTCTTAAGCTGAATCCTAAGGAAGCCAATTCCTCAATCTTTTTAGGATTCCCCTTTACCACAGCTACATTCTCGTGTGTAACCAAGACCTGGGATTTAGCCTTTATCTTTGGTAGATGAGATTTAATCTCCTCTTTTGGCTTTGACCAAACTAAGTAATGCTCGCCTATATCTGCCTCCTTATCCAAGATCTGAAAAGTCACACCCTCTTTCGTTAAGAACTCCAAATCCTCTCTGCTTGCGCCCGCAACCCAGAAATTTGTGGTTTTGGCCCATACTTCAATCTCTGTGCGTTTTATCTGATCAATAGTCAGTTGGTTTATCCCATCAATTCTGATCAGATAATTCGGTTGAGCCCAAGCCGAACCGGAAAACACGAAAAAAGAAATACCCAAAAAAACTAAGAGCTTCTTCATTTTATCTCCGCCTGTTTATGAATTTGTAACAAACTGTAAATCTGCGCATAATATAATATAATAAATTTCCCTGTGTGAGCAAGAGAAAAATTCGCTTGATATGGTGGATGGGGAATGTGATTACAACAACTTGAAAGCAGCGGCTTGTTGTTGCGGGGTACCCTTCGGTCTGAGTCCTCAGGGCAAGCCCTTAGCCCGCAACAACTCTGGATTCTTTCAAAAAGAAAAGCCCCAGCTCCGCCTTTGGTGGTTCGACTTCGCTCCCTTCGACCTTGCTCAGGGACAGTGAGCGAAGTCGAACTGTCACCACCCTGTCTTTGGCCCTGAGGCTCAAGCAGACGCTTGCCCGTCTGGGCAGACCCGAAGGGAGCCTGTCGAAGGGAGGGATTTCCAACTTTGTGTTGTGTCAGGACCTCAGTCCTGACACCTTTCAAAGCGTCAGTCACCAGGATTCCGCCAAAGGCGGAAGAGTGGAGCTCCCGACGCAACCATTAACTTTCCCAATGTTCAGTAGAGGTGTCGGGTGGCTCTCTTGGGGCGCACACTCATTTATCCATCAGGATGAATCCATCAGGATGAATCCATTTGGATCCATGGGAAGTCTTCTCATCGACGTGCGGAATGTGGGCAAAAGAAAAGCCCCAGCCCCGCCTTTGGCGGGATTTCCAACTTGGGGAGAGCTGGGGCTAACTTATATGCAGTAATATGGCTTATCAAGCGGGAACTAACAACCTGGTGATGGTCCTCCTTTGTAAAGATAGTTGATCAGATGAAGCGCATCACCCAGGTCAATTTCTCCGCTACCATCTGCATCTCCAGCTTCAAAGGGATATGGGGCAGGACCATTCTTATAGAGGTAGTTTGTTAGATGAAGCACATCTCCAAGGTCTAACACTCCATCTGCATTCACGTCGCCACAGAGATACGTTCGCACCATAAATGACAAAGTGTCAACATTGCAATAGTCTTGCGCTGTCACCGTCAATGTTTCCAAGAATATGGTGTCGGGAGCAGCGCCAACAACCGAATCGTTCTGAACTGAACACCAGTGCGGATACTCCAGATACGTAATCAGGTGAGCGCTATCATCCGGGTCGACTATGGTAGGATAATAGATAAAGCTCTCAAAGAAGAGAACGAAAACGGTATCTCCTATGGGTGTTATTGATGGAGCCACATTTGAATGGTCAATCACTAAAGTCACCTCCAGGGTATCAGCCAGGTCGCCATCAAAGACCGTCACTTTGAATGAAGTGTCGGCATCATCGCAGCCCACAGGTCCGGACAGGGTATCACCCGAAACAGTGCACCAGGATGGAATATCATAAAAGCTTATGATAAGTTCTGACCCGTCGCAGTTTGGATCTGAATCCGTGGCGATATACACAAACGGAGCATCCGGGGATGGAGTTGCCGTTGCGCCAGCAGAAGAAGTAACATGGGGCGGTTGGTTGAGCCCTTTTGGGTTACAGCAATCATCGTCCGGGTGATTAGGGCAAACATCACAGGAATCACCTGCGCCGTCGCTGTCGGAGTCCTCCTGATCCGGATTGTAAGCAAACGGGCAGTTATCATCATCGCAGGTGTTCTCAGGGAACCCGGGATTGCCGTATCCATCGCCGTCAGTGTCGGTGCAAATGTCGCAAACGTCACCTATCCCATCGCCGTCAGCATCCGCCTGATCCGGATTGTACACGTAAGGGCAGTTGTCGTCCGGGCAGGTGTTTTCCGGGTGATCCGGATCGCCATAACCGTCACCATCAGAATCCACACAAATATACTCACCACACTCGAAGACGGAAACACTGAAGTCGTCGATACCTGCTTCCACTACAGAACCATCATTCAGATCTGAGGCTTCGAAACGAACTTTAACCTGGTTAGTGGGCGCAACAAAATCACTTACCTTAAAGCTCTTTTCTTTCCACCCGCTGGAGGTTTGGGGTCCAATTGTCTCAACCAAAATCCAGTTTAAACCATCGTCATTAGAAACATACACCTTAAAGAGATCGTTGTTAGGATCAGCCCCATAGTTGTTGGTATACCACAGGGCATAATGGATTTCGGCCTCAAGGGCAGTGCTAAGGTCTAAGGTTGGCGAGATTAACCAGGTGATCCCACCGTCGACATCAGAATCACCATCTTCATTACATGTGAGATAACAATTACCTGAGCCATCGAAATCAGTGGGTGGATCACCACGGTCGCCACCGCCAACCGGAACGCCGCGTTCCCAGGCGCCATCGGTAAGATAGGGATTATTTTCTACAGCCCAGCCCAGATCGGTTTCGAAGTTGTCGGCGAACAGGATGTTAAGTCCTCCCACAAGCGAAGAGTAGACAGTGGCAGGAGCATCATATGGGTTATATATCATCCCGGAGGTAACTCCCTCGGCGCTGAAATAGTATTCCGGTTCATCCTCACATTCCGCTGGCGGCAATGTGGCTTCATACAGGTCCCCACCTAAAGGCGAAAGCGGCGAGGTAAGATAAGAACCACCGTCGTAACGATAATGAAGCATACCTGTGCCAGGAATATACGAATCACCGGTTTCATTGATTCGTACCGTGATCGGGGTGGGGACACCCGGCTCGATGTAGTCGGGCACACCGTCAGGCAGAAGGATGCTCAAAGACGCAGAAGCAGTCATCCCAAGATCAGGATTGCCCCAAAGTGCTCCCCACTCAAACGTTTCATACTTCAGATAAGACCACAACCCGTTGATGTACATTTCTCTCAGTGCCCATTGAAGGGCTTCTCCCTGAGTGTAATCTCCTGATGTTACGGAGGTCGTAAAGTAGTAGTCTAACGACTGACTGGAGCCGTCTAATGGATCGTTCCAGCCCGGACATCCAAGAGCAACCTTAGTGGCACCTACAAAGCCTACCGCACCCTGCTGTAACATAGCTTGACCTAAGTTCAGATAATCGGTATCCGAATTGCTGCAGGCGTCAGCGAAACAGATTGCGGGATAGTCGTCGTTGAGATTGGGGCAGGTGGACGTCGAGACGAAAGCCTGGCCAGTGCCGTGGTAGATATGACTGGAGGTGGGCGACCCATGACCAGCCCAGTTCACAAAGGCGAATGTGCCGGACGACCAGACCGAGACAACGTTGTTGTACGTCAGATTATAGTCCATAGGGTAGGTGGAGTAGCCCTGTTCATATATCCGGGTCATGGTCCAATCAGACATCCACGTTTGATCAACCTTGGCTTCCATAAGCACAGCATTATCAGTACGCGGATTCGGATCATTATCCCAGAAGAAAGCTCCTAAAAGAAGTATGTTCTTCTTAAATGTTGGGTCGTCGTTCTGCTCATAAGCAACAGACTTCTCACAAATGTGTAAAACAGTCGAAGCTTGGCTCCATGGGATTCTTCCGACGTTTACCTCATTATAAAAATCTATGGGGTCTGAATTCTCCCCCCACCGATGATCCCCATCAGCATCCCAGGATTGATTGTCAGGTAAAGAAAGCTCCGCATAGTAGAAATCAGTCTCTGGTTCTCCATACCCCAAGTCTTGGGCTGTGCGGCGCATGGGCACATCATCGTAATGACCAACGAGCAATACATCTTCTATGCCCCATTCACCAGACGGATACTTCTCTCTTAGAAGGTTTCTCATTTTCTCAGCAAGATCGTAACCGGTATAATTGGAATTAATCCAGGAGGTGGTTACTACCCGCACGCTTCTCCCTTTGCTCGTCTCCCAGTTCACCAGCGGAGTGACAGACGAGATCAAGTCATCAAGGGTGATGATAACAAAGTCGAAGTTTTCCTTACCACCCATAACGCGGGGGTACCAGGTCTGGGCTTGATCATAGTTAAGGATGATTTCCTCTGCGATTCGTTCTTTCCGCGGAAGGTTGTCAAGGATAATATCTTCTGAAGAAAAGTCTTTAGGAAAAGTGTAGCTTATGTGGACGGTGACTTCAGGATAATATGTCAATTGACCGGATAGAGGACGATAGGTAAACGGGGTGACTCTCACATCCACCAGGTTATACTTTCTGAAACCTGCGGTGCGAACAACCTCTCCAACCGAAGCCGGGTATGGCTCATCGCTTCCATATACTAAGTTGAAGTTCTCCTCATACATCTGCCTGTCTCGTTCATAAAGCAGCGGGTCTTCCCGGACGATCATCCTGGGTAAAGGCGCAGGAGATATTTCATAGGTTCCAGGAAGTAGTATACCTTCGCCAAGATCAAAGGTGACTTCAGCTACCTCAGCTCCGGGAGGAATGGCTATGGCAAAGATCTTTGATGGCAGGTTTGGTTTTCCCGGAACCAGTAGACGACCAAAGTTCTCAACAGAGATTTCTTGTCCTGGTACAGTGTATTTAATCTCATACGTTCCAATAGGTATGGTTGCACTGATTTCTCCATCCTGTAAGGTCTGGGTGGCTTTACTAAGGTTAGCACTTACCATAACGCTGCCTATCATCAGCACCGTTATTAAAACAACCACTACCCTTCCGCACTTTTTCATTTCTTCCTCCTTTCAGGCTAGTGTAAGACCAGGTTCCATCGCCTTTATGCTTAACTCACAGTTTAATTATAACTCAAAAATGAAAAAAGTCAAGTTGCATATTTGCTATAGTTATAGATACCAAACATAAATCATGCACTTTTTACGATCCTTTTGTTGCTAATACAATAGGTGGGGCTGTCCAATTAGACTGCCCCACCCATGCATTCCCAAGAATTCCCAACAGATAAAGCAGATTAAACAGATATTTATAACCACTCAAAAGCTTAATCTAAATAATCAGCTGTGAGAAATTGATCTCTCCGCTCTTTTTTGTGTTGTGTCAGGACCTCAGTTCCTACGGATCTGACACCTTTCAAAGCGCCAGTCACCAGGATTCCGCCAAAGGCGGAAGAGTGGAGCCCCCGACGCAACTATTAAATCCCTATGTGCATAGTCCAAGAATATCCCGATCACTCTACTATCCAGGTCACCGAAAAATATTCCCACCTGTCGAAAGGCCACAAGCGGGAGGCGATTCAGACTCTGAGTTTCATTGTGGAAGATCGAACAAAATTGAAACAAATTGACAAGGCGGGCAGGTAAAATGTTGCAGATGAGCAAATAGAAAAGCGGGAAACGGGGCTCGAACCCGCGACATTCACCTTGGCAAGGTGATGCTCTACCAACTGAGCTATTCCCGCTTACTTGACTCAAGAATAATATACGTCAACACATACCTTTGTCAATATTTTTTTAGAGGTCTTTGAAAAAGTGTTAGAATACGGCGGGCCAAGAGCCCGCCCTACGCAGTTAGGTGTTAGACACCAATAACTTAGTCCCGCGTAGGCGGGGTTCATCCTGAAGGGATTCACCCTGAAGGGCTCCCAGCCCCGCAAAGCTCTCTTTTAGTTACATTAATTTGTTGAATAACTCATAGTAGGTTTTTATGCGGTCGGCATAGACCTTTGCCTTTCCTGGACCGTTATATAACTTAGCAAAGGTGAAGAAGTTTTTCTTCCTCAAGGCGCTATTTATATTTGAATTTCCGCCCATGAAGTCAAATAGCCCGATGATCTGATTTCTTTCGCCTCGGGAAAAAAAGTCAAACATCTTTCTTACAGATTTATATCCGATCTTCTTGTGATTGAATCCCATTATCTGAGGCATCCCCATGCTGATAGAATACATGGAGAAACGCTGGTGCTTTGATCGGGCAAATTCAAATGCCTGCCACTCTCCCGACTGACCTTCTTGGTGAAAAGCTGTCCAGCCACTTTTAAGGGTTTTTCGAAATTTATGTCCCCGCCACGTTTTGCTTGGATCGAATCTGAAATGGTCAAAGAAAAAAGACGGATGAGATTTTCCCCAGTATCTCCAGAATATATGATTCTCAAATCGGATGATCATCCTTCCGTCACGAGCAAAACCCTTTCCGCTTGACTCGACACATAATACTGCCACAGCCACGGCAGGATCTATCTTGAGCATTTTGCTCAAGCCTTCCAGCAGTCCTCCATAATTGTTCCATGTTCTTTTGATCAGCCTTTGTCGGTAGGAAGATTTTCCGGTTGCCTTTAGCTTTCTTGTTGGCGGAAGATTAACTTTTTTTAGATATTCTTTTTCTATCAGGAATTTTTGATTGTCTGCAGGATTCATGGCATTTGTCATTAAAAGGCAAAACTGCTATCTTTCTCTACCTTTTCCCCTTTCCCCGACGGGTCTCCGTGTTACCCCTCTCCATTTTCCGCAGGATCCATAGGACATGGAGAGAGGGATAGGGGGTGAGGTCTTCCACATGTCACCTTAATCAAGCCATTAAGAATTTTTTCTTGTCATGAATTTTAGTCATTGAAGTAGAGAAGGACCTAATAAAAAAATAGCGGCGCAGGGACTCGAACCCCGGACACGAGGATTATGATTCCTCTGCTCTAACCAACTGAGCTACGCCGCCACGCTCTATTAATCTATAACAAAAATATAAACCTTTGTCAAGTTAAACGTCGGCAGTTTTTGATGCAATCTATATTCGAAAAGATCTGAATTGGCGTTTGCCTGTTTGAACAGAACTTACTCGAAAATTAACACCAAATTTTCGTCCCGCTAAGCGGGGCGGCTACCTTTATTCGAATGCTCAGATGCTCTTTAATTGGTTTAACTCATCTTTTACAACGACAGAAAACAATTAAATATTCACTTCTTCTCCTAAATCGGGAACGATTACGTTTTGAATTCCCAAATCTTTGATTCCTTCAGCTAAAGCCTCAGATTGTTCCTCTTCCCCGTGCACCACGAAAACTCCCTTAAGAGAGTCTTTGGCATTGTTCACATATTCTAAGAGTTCGTTTCGGTCTGCATGGGCGGAGAATTCGTCAAATATCTCCACTCTTGCTTTAAGATGATACCAATCTCCAAATATTCTTACCTTCTCTTGCCTTTGGACAATCCTTCGTCCCAGAGTATTTTTTGCCATGAAGCCCACCACCAGAATGGTATTTTTAGGATCTTCGATGTTGTTTTTTAAATGGTGCAGAATTCTCCCAGCTTCACACATCCCGGAGGCGGAAATTATGATGCAAGGTTCGGCCATCTTATTCAATCTCTTTGACTCTTCCACATCCCTTATGTAGGTGATGTTTCTCCATCCAAAAGGATGCTCATCCAAAGCTATCATTCGGTTGGTCTCTTTATCGAAGCACTCCGGATGGAGTCTGAAAATGTCGGTTACATTCACGGCAAGCGGACTATCCACAAAAATCTTGATCTGAGGAATTTTCTTTTGGCCTTGCAATTTGTTCAAACAATAGACTATCTCCTGCGTGCGTCCCAGAGAGAAAGCGGGGATGATGATTTTGCCTTCTTTCTGGACGGTTTCATTTACCACCCGGGCTAATTTCTCTTCAGTTCCTGATATATCCTCATGCAGACGGTTGCCATAGGTGCTTTCGATTATCATGAAGTGAATGTCCTTAACCATGTCCGGATCTCTTAATATGGGCAGGTTTTTTCTCCCCAGATCGACAATATAAGCCAGCCTCAGGTTTCTTCCGTTTTCCTTTATATCGAAAATTGAAAGTGCAGAACCCAGGATATGTCCGGCATCGTGGAATGTAAGTTTTATATCAGCGGAGACAAAAAATCCCTTTTGGTAGCCGATTCCCCTGAAAAGGGAAAGCGTTTTTTCCACAGCATCGATGTCATAAAGAGGTTCAATGGGAGGTAGTCCTTCTCTCTTTTTTTTCTTGTTCAGGTATTCGGCATCTTTCTTTTGGATATAGGCGCTGTCCTCGAGCATGGCCACGCATAGGTCTCGGGTGGCGAAGGTGGAATAGATGCTATTTTTGTAACCGTGCTTTACTAAACCGGGAAGGTTGCCGGAATGATCGATATGAGCATGTGAGAGCACCACCCTTTCGATACTTTTGGGATCGAAAGGAAAATTACGATTCCGGCGATTGGACTCCTCTCTTCTTCCCTGGAAAAACCCGCAGTCTAAAAGAATCCTCTTTCCATTCGACTCAATTATGTGCATGGAACCGGTGACCGATTTTGTACCACCTAAAAATTTTATTTTCAAAGCTCCTCCTCCAAAATGAAGCCATTATAACGATGAATCAAGGTCCGATGAATCCATAGGATAAGATTAGATGTTTTTTGTGTCAAGGAAATCTTTTCAGTTTTCTTTTTTACCACACTCCGTCCCGCCTCTGGCGGGATGGCTACAATCCACCCCATGCTTTAGGTGGAAATTCTTCCACACAATCCTGTGGACACCCGTCGTTTATTTCCCGTCCATCCTCAGTTTTTCGATTAATTTCTTAATGTGATCGGCTTTGGGGTCGTTGGGTTGCATCTTTAAGTATCTTTGGTAGGCAAAAAACGCCTCTTTTTTTCTTCCCAGACCCTCATAGGTCAATCCAAGCTGATAATATCCCAAAGCGAAATCTGGATCTATCTGCAAAAGCAAATTGGTCTCCCTCAATGATTCTTGCAACCTTCCCTGCTGGTAATAGATAAACGCTAATCCGTAATGTGATTCAACGAAATCCTTGTTTTTGGCTATGGCTTTCTGGTAAAATGAAACAGCCTTATCCAGATTCCCAAATTGGGCATACAGGATACCCAGATTGTTAAGCACCTTTGGATGGTCCTCTCCCAGTTTCACAGATCTTTTGTAAGAATTTTCTGCTTTTTCAAACTCTCCTTTTTGCATGTAGACGTCACCCAGATTCGCATAAGCGCTTCTGTAGTCCGGCTTCAACTCTAACGCTTTCTTTAACTCCATCTCAGATTTTTGAAGATTTCCAGTTTTAAAATAATACCGTGCCAAACCAGCGTGTGCTTCGGCAAAATTCGGCGAGATCTGGATGGCTCGGGTGAATCGCTGATAAGCTTGTTCAAGATCGCCCTTTAGCAGAAGAGCCAATCCCTGATTGACCGGTTCAACTTCAGGAAATTTTTCCTTTATCATTCTGTTCTCTCGACCCACATCCTCTGTTTTCCCTATACCGTCAAAGTAACCAGCCAGAATGAAATGTCCATTGCGACTTTTTTTGGGATCAAGGTCTAAAAGGTTTCTGAATCGAGCCACAGACATATCGGGGTTGGCGTTTATGAGTATCCAGGGTAGGGTGAAAAGGAGGGCGACGATGATCAGGTTAAGTTTTAGATAACCGACTTTTGGATCTGGTGGAATTCCGCAGGACCCTGTGAAGCGACTAAAAAAATATAAAGCCAGGACCGTGTATCCCAGTCCCACGCTGGCAAAAAGATCCCAGTCCCGAGGTGCTCCCAAGCCAGGATTGATGAGAAAATTGAAAAGAAGTTGTGCCACAGACACGATCAACAGGAATTGAAATGTCCGATCTTTTATGCCTAAGGGTCTTGGCTTGAGAATCAAAAAGATCAAAAACAAAGCCAAACCGGCAGGGGAAATTAAAAGTTGCTGATTTAGAAAATCTAAGATATGGGAAGAGGAAAATAGAGTGTAATCGGGTCCGGTGTAACCCCCATGGAGAAGCGGAACAAAGTAGCTGAAAGCATACCAGTTATATTTGCGAATATATAAAACTAAACCTGCAAATATCAACAACAGGAAGAAAAGCGCAACCGGAGTTCTTTTGTTTCTGAATATATGAGCTAAGTCTTTTCCCTCTCCATTGAAAAAGAAGAGGAACAGTATTGATGGAAAAAGATACAAAGAGGAGAAATGTAAAGGTATCAGGATAAAAAAGATTATCACCGGAACCAAAATCTTTGCTTCTCTGCGCAGATATTTCAGAGAATAAAAAAGATAAATCAGGATGCCACTACAAAGCAGAGGATAATGCTCCGCATAGCCGAAAAAAAGCTGGGTGCTTCCCATCAATATCAAAATGAGAAACATAAACAGCCGGGTGGAGGAATTTTTTCCCAAAAGGATTGCCATTCGGAGAGCAAATATGACATATATTATACCACTTAAGTAGCTGACTATAGCATAAACTGCCGCACCGTCCAGATGAAAGATCTGATTAAGCAGGTCGAATGAAGAGAGATAAGTCCAGATGGCTAAGGGTTGGCTCCAGTTGACCGAAAGAGTGCCAGCATTGATGCTTTCCAGTATCTGAAATCCATCACCCAGAAGGTGAGTTTTAGTTCTAAGAAGATAAAACACCAAAAAAGAAGCACAGGCTACAACCAGATAACCCAACTGCTTTCGCCTTTCTGTCAAAAAGCTGAAGCCCACGACAACGGATTGCTTGAACAAAATTTGAAGTTTTTTGTTTACCTTAGGAATGAAGACGAGGAATGCCAAAATGATTACTGCGGTTCTGAGCCACAGGGGAAAGTAGGCCCAATGATCGATTCCCCACAATCTTCTTTCCGGGAAGAAGGAACTGATCCATAAAAGAGAGAGCAAAAACAAGCTGAATGCGATGGTTATGCTTTCCCAGGGCGGTAATTTTCTTTCAAGTTCATTTTTCTTTTTCGTAACTAAGCGTTTTTTCTTCGACTTCATAATGATAGTTTTTATTCTTCAGTAAAGTATCACCCCGAAACACTTTTCATTTTTGGTGCAATGGTTGGATAAGCATTGGCTTTCACAATGTTAATTATTCAGCGTAGCCAAGCCTTCATGGCTTGGCTGGTGATCTCAGACTGTTTTTGCGGCTTAAATATACGACAAATAACTCAATCTGTAAAGGGGCTTGTTCATTTCCAGAGGGGGAGAGTGGGAGCTTTATTTCGTGCTACATGGAGTAACCGCTGCTGGGGACATTGGAGTGGATGAACATGAAAAATATGTAACCCAGCACGCCGAAAAGCAATCCGAGTATAGCCAGGATTTTGATTATAAGAGTATCAAACCTTCCCCACGCTTTTTCCAGAGTGACGCTTGCCAGACCTATTGCTCCTATAACCAAAAATAAACTTCCCATATACAAAGCGGGAGAAAATGTAAAAACGCAAGCCAGAATTCCCGAAAGGATGCTCATAATCGAAAGGGCGAAATAAAATTTTCTGTGAGGAAAGAAAGGTTGAGAGAGAGCTAAGACGAAGGAATATCCACATACTTTGCAGAAGGTGTTCTTATCATTTAAAGTCGTATTGCAAAAAGGGCATATCTGCATCAAAATCTCCACGCTTTTAGGTTGGTAATTGTAAGTAAACGGATTTCTTTCATTTTTATTTTTCTTGCTTTGTTGATTTTATGCTCTTATATTATAAGACTTTGAGCTTGGCTGTCAATCACTACTTTGGACGCTGAATATTTTGTCGGGGAAATCCCCAAGGTGATGAAAACATTAGATGACATCTTGACTCTTGCCAAAAGGATCGGTCCTAAAAAAGTTGCGGTGGCACAGGCGGAGGATGAGGAGGTTCTTCTGGCTTTAGAGCAAGCCCGGAAGGAGAAGATAGTAGAGCCAGTGCTGGTAGGCAGGCATGAAAGAATCGAAAAACTGGCTATAAAGAATCAGATTGATACCTCAAAATTTGAAATCCGGCAGGAGGAAGATGGATTCTCTGCTTCCTTGAGATGTTGTGAGTTGGTGAATAGGGGAGAGGCAGATTTGGTGATGAAGGGACTGGTGGGAACTGCGTATTTCATGAAGGCGATTCTGGATAAGGAAAAAGGTTTGGGCACGGGCAAGCTTCTCAGCCATGTGGCGGTTTTTGAGATCCCCGGATATCCCAAACTCTTGATGATCACCGACGCCGCCATAAATATCGCACCTTCACTTACCCAGAAGGCACAGATAATTCAAAACGCAGTGGATGTCGCCCATTCACTGGGCATTAAGTTGCCTAACGTAGCCTGCATCGCAGCGGTGGAAAAGGTGTACCCCGACAAGATGCCCGTCACCCTGGATTGCGCCTGTCTTTCTATGATGGCAAAACGGGGTCAAATTAAAAGAGCTTTGGTGGAGGGTCCGTTTGGTCTGGATAATGCGGTCTCAGAAGAATCTGCCAAAATAAAAGGTATTCACAGCCAGATGCCAGGAAAAGTTGATATACTCTTGTGTCCTAATATCGAAACCGGAAATGCTATTTATAAAACGTTAATAGAATTTGCTCAGGCAAAGTGTGGCGCCGTCGTGGTTGGAACAAAAGCGCCCGTAGTGTTGACTTCTCGCGCTGATTCGCATGAGACGAAATTCACCTCCATTACCCTGGGTGTGGCAAGCTGTGAAAAATAGGGTCAAGGGACAAGGGTCAAGAAAAACAATGTGATTCAAAACAACTCTAAATCTGACTGGAAAGTAGAGGAATTTTATATCTGATAACTTAACACCTAAATCCGCTTTTGACGAGGAGGGATTATGCCTTTTAAGAAGGTTGAAAAGATATGGATGAACGGAAAGTTAGTCAACTGGGACGATGCCAAAATTCACGTGCTCTCCCATGTGATTCACTACGGCTCCAGCATTTTCGAGGGAGCGCGCTGTTACAAGACCAAAAACGGTCCCGCCATTTTCCGGTTGCAGGCTCATACCGACCGGTTATTTAATTCGTGCAAGATTTACCGTATGGAAATCCCCTTCACCAAGGAGGAGATCAATCAGGCGATCATCGATCTGATAAAGATAAATAAGCTGGATGGGTGCTATATCAGACCGGTGGTATATCGGGGATATGAACAATTGGGAGTGGATCCTACTGGCTGTCCGGTTGACGTATGCTTAGCTGTCTGGAGATGGGGTGCATATTTGGGACCAGAGGCTTTAGAAAATGGGGTGCCGGTTTGTGTCTCCTCCTGGAACCGGATGGCTCCCAATACCATGCCGGATATGGCGAAAAGCGGCGCCAATTATATGAACGCCCAATTGATAAAACTGGAGGCAAAGGAGCACGGATATGTGGAGGGAATTGCCCTGGATGTGTTTGGATTTGTAAGTGAGGGAAGCGGCGAAAATGTGTTCATAGTGAGGGACGGCGCTCTGATTACCCCATCTTTTGGCTCTTCCATTTTGCCTGGCATCGTCAGAAACACCGTAATCACCCTGGCTCATGAGATGGGGATAAAGGTGATCGAGGAAGCTATCCCCCGGGAAGCTCTATACATCGCAGATGAGGTTTTCTTCACCGGAAGTGCGGCGGAGATAACCCCTATAAGCTCCATAGATAGAATACAAATAGGAGATGGTAAACGTGGTCCCATCACCAAGAAGTTACAGGAAAGATTCTTCGCCATCGTCAATGGAGAAGCTGAAGATAGATATAATTGGCTGACTTATGTGAAATGATTGGATGAATTAATACAAAAGCAAGAAATAAATTTATATACCCCTCACCCTAACCCTCTCCCACAAGGGGAGAGGGAACTTCATAAATTTCCCCCTCCCTTGATGGGAGGGGGCGAGGGGGAGGGTGATTATGTCAATTTATTTAATTCGTTTGCTATAGACAAAGGAATGATATCTTGGTGATAAAGGGAAATTGTATCTATAGAAAGTTGAGTATATTTCCGTGAAAGGCAACACAGAGCCAGTTCAGTTCGAGGCGTTACCGCAAAACTTGTTGGACAACCTGGCTAACCCGATCAAGAAACATTCAGTCAGGCTTGTTACGTTTCCACAAAGCAATTTGTATGAGGAAGGAGGTCTCAGACGCAGGGTCTACCAGGTAATCAATAGTCTGATGTTGCAGAATGATATTTAAGCGAGGAATCAAAGTATTCTGAAATAAACGTTTCAAACTTAACCGATAAGGAGGTTCAAATGATTGTGAGACTTGCTAACGGGAAAGAGATTCCCATGGAGATGCACAAGGTGAGGATTGTGCAGAAGACCAGCCTGGTGCCAATTGATCAGAGGCTAAAGGCTATAGAAGAAGGTGGTTACAATACCTTCTCCCTGCGGACCAGAGATATCTTCCTCGATATGTTAACTGACAGCGGGACCAATGCCATGAGTGACAACCAACTGGCTGCCATGATGGTCTCGGATGATGCCTATGCCGGATCGGAGAGCTTCTACAAGCTAGCTTCTGCCGTAAAAGACGTTTTGGGGTTTGAATATCTGTTGCCCGTACACCAGGGAAGGGCGGCGGAGCATCTCTTAGCCAAGGTTTTTATCAAGCCGGGAGACATTATCCCGATGAACTATCATTTCACCACCACCAAAGCCCATTTTGAGTTGGCTGGCGGGACCGTCCTGGAGATTTATAGAGACGAGGCGTTGAATACCCAGAGCACCGAACTCTTCAAGGGGGATTTGGATCCACAGAAGTTTACGGATACCATAAAGAAGTATGGGGTTGACAAGGTACCTTTTATCAGGATGGAGGCAACTGCTAACCTTTTGGGGGGACAGCCCTTTTCCTTGAAGAATCTGAAAGAGGTCAAAAAGATCGCCTCAGAGCATAAGCTCCCTTTGGTCTTTGACGGGAGCTTGATTTCGGAGAACGCCTATTTTGTCAAGCAGAGAGAGAAAGGATATGAGAATAAGTCGATTCAGGAGATAATCCACGAGATGATGAGCGTTGTGGACATCTTCTATCTTTCGGGGAGAAAAAGCACCTGCGCGAGAGGCGGATTCATCGCCACCAACAACAAGAAATATTATGAGCTTATAAAGCCCTGGCTTCCGGTCTACGAGGGTTTTTTAACCTATGGAGGAATGTCCACGCATGAGATCGAGGCCATGGCTGTGGGGATGAGGGAGATGACCGAGCTGGACGTGGCTGGCAGCGCGGCGGAGTTTGTAAAATACTTTGCGGAGAGGCTGATCGAAAACAAAATCCCGGTGGTTACTCCACCGGGTGGCTTAGCCTGCCACGTAGATGCCTCGATGTTTTTGCCCCACCTGCCTCAATCCGAATATCCAGCCGGAGCTCTGGCGGCGGCAATTTACATCGTCTCGGGCGTCAGGAGCATGGAAAGGGGCACCATCTCCATGGACCGGGATCAGGATGGAAATGACGTATACTCTGACTTGGAGCTCGCCCGTCTGGCGGTTCCCAGAAGGGTTTACACCATGTCGCAAATTGAATACGCGGTCGATCGGCTGGGTTGGCTACATAAACACAGGGATCTGGTTAAGGGATTGAAATTCGTGGAAGAGCCGCCGGTCTTGAGATTCTTCTTTGGGAAGTTAACGCCGTTAGATAACTGGGGAGCCAAGTTAGCTGATGTGTTTAAAAAGGAGTTTGGAGCTAATTACTAAACTGAACTATAGAGATCGGATAGGGGTTGTACCCTTCAGGGCGAGCCTTTCCTTCGACACTGAGTCTCAGGACGAAGTGCAGGACGAGCCCCTATCCGCCCAGACGCCCATACGGGCCCGTCTGGAGGCGGTCGTCTCCCAGACGGGTCTCCGTGACCGCAATCATAGAGTGGGGGTGCAATCCCCCACTCTAACATGAGTACCTCCTTGTCGGGCCGGGAAACCTAGCAGGCACATAAAGCAAACTTCAAGTTGGGAGGGAAAGGTGCCGTTTTACTTGTACCAATACGAAGATCTAGGAAAGAGAATTGAATTCATTCAAACAAAAGAATTGAAAGCTATTCCACGATTGATGCTCAAGAGTTGCATTGAAGATGAATTTAAGAAAAGAAATCGAGAGCCTTTGGAATGGCATATGAACGAAGACGATTTGATATACGTAGCAAATAAAACCGGACTGGTAGACTCTGACAAAAACCTTCGTGATTTCAAGTATGCAATAGTCATAGATTTGAAGCCAAATGTATCAAATAATGTTTCTTTATATTGGCTAAAAGATATTTGGGGATATTCTTATAAGGAATGGACGCCTTTGTGTTTAAGATTAAATAAACTGTTTGCTGATCGACCAGAAGCTAACGCGAATGAATTCAAAAAGAAATTTTCGTTGAACAATGGCAGCAAACTGGAAGATGTTTTTGAGTTTCTTTATATCCAAGCTGGTGTGAAAGAGGGTAGATGGATCTGGGGACAGGTGGGAACTGTAAATGGTGCACTGCTGTGGCCTGATGCAATGAAATTTTTCATCAAGAACACAAGCAGTTATATTTAAAAAGAAGATAAATGTGTGTTCGTCACGGACACCTTGTCCGTGACGTCCAAGGTAACGGACGAGGGCATCCGTTACCAACATAGAAAATCATAATCTTTCAAAAAGCAACAGTTTTTGTCCAGAGGGAAAAATGTCTGAGGAGAAAATCACCAGTTTTGATCAGTTGATTTCAATAGTCAAGAATAAGGAGAGAAAAAAAATAGCCATCGCTTCGGCAGAAGGAGAGGAGATAATCGAAGCGGTAAAGCAGGCAACAGAGGAGAAGATAATCTCTGCTGTGCTCATTGGTGACCAAGCTAAAATTGAGGAGCTGTGCAAGAAGAAAAGCCTTGATTTAAGTAAGGTGGAGATCGTCAATGTACCCGACTCTCAACTTACCGCAAAAGTAGCAGTGGAAACGGTCAAGCAGGGAAAGGCAGATATGTTGATGAAAGGTAAGGTGGGTACCTCCACTTTGCTTAAGGCGGTTTTGGATAAGGAGAGCGGACTTCGCACCGGTGCCCTTTTGAGCCATGTATCCGTGATAGAGGTAAAGGCGTATCCCAAGCTGATGATAGTGACCGATGGGGGGATGAACATAAAGCCAGATGTCAAACAAAAAGTCGACATCTTAAAAAATGCAGTGGAGGTGGCAAAGAAGCTTGGAATAGAAAGACCGAAGGTCTCGTGTCTGGCGGCTGTGGAGTTGGTTAATCCGGATATGCAGGAGACCGTGGATGCGGCTGGTTTGGTGAAGATGGCGGAAAGGGGTGACATCAAAGACGTGATAATTGATGGGCCGATTGCATTCGATGCGGCAATTAGCCTTGAGGCTGCCCGGACGAAAGGAATAGTCTCGCCTGTGGCTGGAGATACGGATATATTCCTGGTGCCGGACATAGCCGCGGGAAATATATTCGTCAAGTCTTTAATCTACTTGGCTGATGCAAAGGTGGGGGGAGTGGTGGTGGGAGCGGGCGCACCCATCGTTCTTCTTTCCCGATCCGACTCCGCCGCAATGAAGCTTTATTCTATGGCTTTAGGAGCAACCATATGCTAAAATAGGGGCATGGGTCAAGGGGCAAAGATTTTTGAGGTAGTGTAATCGTTAAGATGCCTGCACTTGCTCCCCTTTCTTATTAAAGGGGGAAACTGAAATGTCCTGCCTGTAATTTGGTCAAAATAGAAAAGATACGAAAGGATATCGAAATGAAGATTTCACTTGGAGCTGACCATAGAGGATTTGAATTAAAAGAAAAAATAAAAAAATATCTGACGGATTTAGGACATCAAGTGACCGACTTTGGCACAGGTTCCACTGAAGCTGTGGATTACCCCGATTTCGGCTTTAAAGTGGCGGAATCAGTTGCCAGGGGCGAATACGATTTTGGGATTACCTTTTGTTGGACGGGCAATGGTATGAATATCGTTGCCAACAAGGTCAAGGGTGTAAGGTCAGCCTTATGCTTGAATGAAGAGATGGCAAGTTTGGCAAGATCGCACAATAATGCTAACGTACTTGCCTTGGCCTCTAAATTTATTTCGGAAGAACAGGCAAAAAAGGTCGTGGATGTGTGGTTCGCTACCGAATTTGAAGGAGGGAGACACATACCAAGAGTGGAAAAGATCAACAATTACCAGTCGTAGGGGCGGACCTCTGTGTCCGCCCGAATTGAGGCGATGGCAGAGCATCGCCCCTACATGTTTGATTAACATGGGATGCCGTTATTTTGTAACCAGCTTAGGACAATCTGTCGAAATATTGAAAGAGAAGAGGAGCAAAAAATGAGCAAGCTAAAAGAAGTCGATCCAGAAATATACAATGTCATCTACGGCGAAACCAAAAGACAGGCTTTTGGTCTGGAGCTTATAGCTTCGGAGAATTTCGTTTCAGAGGCGGTGATGGAAGCCGCAGGATCGGTGATGACCAATAAATACTCCGAGGGCTATCCGGGGAAGAGATATTATGGCGGCTGTGAGTTTATGGACATTGTAGAGAATTTGGCCCGGGACCGAGCCAAGGAGCTTTTTGGCTGTGAGCATGCCAATGTTCAACCGCACTCCGGTTCGCAGGCTAATATGGCGGTTTATTTTTCCGTGCTGAAGCCGGGCGACACCATTTTGGGTATGAATCTTTCTCACGGGGGACATCTTACTCACGGACACCCGGTAAATTTCTCCGGGAAATTTTTCAACGTAGCCTCTTACGGGGTGAGCAAAGAGACAGAGGTAATGAATTATGATGAGCTTGGAAAGATTGCTGAGGAAGCCAAGCCCAAGATGATTGTGGCTGGTGCATCTGCGTATTCACGTGAGCTGGATTTCAAAAAGTTCCGGGAGGTGGCTGATGAGGTGGGAGCATATCTGATGGTGGATATTGCTCACATCGCCGGTTTAATTGTGGCGGGAATACATCAGTCGCCGATTCCTTACGCTGATTTTGTAACCACCACTACTCACAAAACATTGAGGGGTCCGCGTGGTGGAATGATCATGTGCAGAAAGAAATATGCAAAGGATCTGGACAGAGAGGTGATGCCGGGGATTCAGGGCGGTCCTTTGATGCATGTGATCGCCGCCAAGGCGGTGGCTTTCAAAGAGGCTATGGTGCCATCCTTCAAAGAATATCAACATCAGATTGTAAAGAATGCTAAGGCGTTGGCAGCCGGGATGGCAAACCTGGGTTATCATGTGGTCTCGGGCGGGACCGATACGCATTTGATGTTGATCAGTCTCATTGAAAGAAAACTAACCGGAAAGGTGGTGGAGGAGGCGTTAGAGAAGGCAGGGATTACCGTGAACAAAAACACCGTTCCCTTTGATCCACAGAAACCGTTCATCACCTCAGGCATTCGCATGGGCACCCCGGCTTTGACCACCAGAGGAATGAAAGAGCCGGAGATGGAGAAAATCGCCACCTTAATCGACAGGGTCATCTCTAATTTGGGAGATGAAGAGGTCTACGCTCAGGTAAAAGGAGAGGTTTTGGAATTGTGCCAGAAATTCCCGCTATATAAGAAGAGGTTGGAAGAAGCTTAAAAGCGTTCAAAGTTTAAGGTTCAAAGTTTAAAGTTTAAAGTTCAGAGTAGGGCAACAATCTCGTATTAAAGGTAACGGTCTAATGGTTGATCCGTTCTTGGAGAGACTGGGAAAAGGGGTGATGCTCTGTGATGGAGCAATGGGGACGCTTCTATATATGCGCGGTGTCTCTTACGAACGTTCCTTTGACGAACAGAACCTCTCCAATCCAAAGATAGTGCTGGATGTGCACCGGGACTACATCAAAGGCGGAGCGGAGATTATTGAAACCAACACCTTTGGAGCAAACGGGGTAAGGTTGAAGAATTTTGGATTGGAAGATAAGGTCAGGGAGATAAATCTTAAAGGTGTTAAGATCGCCAGAGAGGCAAGGGAGATCGAAGGAAAGGACGTGTTTGTTGCCGGATCCATGGGGCCTCTGGGTAAGCCTTTGGCTCCGTTAGGAGAACTCTCAGAGAAAGAAGCTTTTGATGTTTTCCAAATACAGGCTGAGGCTTTGCTTGAGGGTGGGGTGGATCTGTTCATAGTGGAGACGTTCTCTGATCTTTTGGAAATAAAACAGGCAGTTGCAGCTATAAGGAACATCTGCCAGCTTCCCGTAATAGCTTCCATGACCTTTGATGAGGATGGTAAGACCTTCATGGGCTATTCCCCTGAAGAGGTGGCAACTGAATTGAACCAGATGGGGGTCGAAATAATCGGGGCGAACTGCAGTGTAGGTCCCCAGAAGATGCTGGATGTGCTTCACCGCCTGCGCAAAGCCACCGACAAGAGGATATCGGTTCAGCCTAATGCCGGGCTTCCCCGATATGTGGACGGAAGATTCATCTATCTCTCCTCGCCGGAGTATTTCGGCCAATATGCCAAAGAATATATAAAAAATGGAGCAAACATCATCGGTGGCTGTTGTGGAACAACTCCGGAGTATATTGGCGCTTTATCTGTGATGCTCAAAGGTATCAACACAGAGACTGCTACAAAAAGAGGTTCTTACGTCGCGGTCGAGGAAAAGATAAAAGAGGAAAAACCAATCAAAGAGGAGAAAGAGAAAGCCTCTGAGTTTGCCAGAAAGCTGGGAAAGGAGTTTCTTGTTTCGGTGGAGGTGGATCCTCCCAGAGGGGTCAATACTGAAAAGATACTTAGGAATGTGGAGAAGTTAAAACAGATCGGGGTGGATGCGATAAATATTGCCGACAGTCCCATGGCAAGAGTGAGAATGAGCTGTGTATCTTTAGCTTATCTGATAAAAGAGAAGGTTGGAATAGAGACCATTCTTCATTTTACCTGCAGAGATAGGAATTTGATGGGTCTTCAGTCAGACTTACTGGGAGTGCATGCTGTGGGCATTCACAACATATTGGCTGTAACCGGCGATCCTCCCGTTTTAGGTGACTATCCTCAGGCGACTGCAGTATATGATGTGGATTCCATAGGACTGGTGAAGATTGTGAACAGATTGAATCGGGGAACTGACTGGGCGGGCAATTCCATCGGTTCACCTACCTTTTTCTGTGTGGGTGTGGCGGTCAATCCCAACGCAGATGATCTAAAAAGGGAGATAGATCGATTTGAAAGGAAAGTGGAAGCGGGGGCTGATTTTGCCTTTACCCAGCCTCTGTATGACTTGAAAATTCTTGAGCAGTTTTTACAAAAAGTCTCTCATATCAAAATTCCCATATTCTTGGGCGTTCTCCCCTTAAGAAGCTATAAGCACGCCGAATTCATGCACTATGAGGTGCCGGGGATAAATGTACCGGAAAAGGTCAGAGAAAGAATGAAAAAGGCAAAGGATCGGAGTGCCCAAGTAGGAACTTCGGTGGCAAAGGAGATATTGGAGCAGGCCAAGGGAATAGTGGATGGAGTCTACCTGATGCCGTCGTTTGGAAGATTTGAGGTGATCTCAGAAGTGCTGGAAGGATTCATCCCATCGGGAACCGCCATTTTCAACAAGTAATATCTCACAGGCAGGGTACCAGAAACAACGGATTGGAGTGTCAAGCCCCGCCAAAGGCGGGATCTACGACTTCAGCTTGACCGAGGTTCCGCCTCATTTCCCGTTGGTGAAGAACACCAACGGGAAGCAAAAGTGAACAACACCAACGGGGAGCAAGGATGGTTGCTTCAAAGTGAATTTTTCGACAGGCTCTTAAGTTAGGTTCTGGTCTTCAGGTTTAGGTTTCAATCCTCTATCGCGGCGGGAATTCGAGTTTACCGAACCATTTGTAATTTACATCTTTGAATAGATTGTCTCTGGCTTCGACATCGCCCAAAAATGCCCATTCGCCCGGGTCCACCCATTCACCACGTCCATACTTTTCCGCCATCTCAGCCAATCTTACAAAGTTCTGATGATGTTCCGATAATCGCAGTTCTGCATAATCCCTTGCGCTCCAGGTGGAGATCAAGAATTGCCAATCTGATGCCTGAAGCAGGAAAAGCTCACGGGCAAGTTGCTTCAAAATCTTAATCAGATTTTCATCCTTGGTCTCGCCGAACTCCTGCACCAGTTTTTGCATTCTTATTTCATCCTCATAGATATGCTTCCAGGTCCACTGGGTCCATTCGTTCAGCCAGATATAGTGGTATCCACCCTCACCCCATGAACCCTCTGGAATCGAAATCACCTGGGTGGGCTTTGCCTCATCCAGAAAATTACTGCAAGTGGTAAGCTCGATTTCCGGATCGTCTGAGATATATTTCAAAACCAGCTTCAAAAATTGTATGCCTTCAAACCACCAGTGCCCAAAAAGTTCAGCATCGTAGGGAGCACACACGATACCTTTTTTCTTGGTTTTTTTGTGGTATTCGGTTAACAGGCTTTTTATCAATTCTTTAAAATGGGAGGCATTCTCCGGGATTCTTTTTTGAGCATCCTCTGGATAATATTCCCATTTATCGGCTAAATCGCTTTTGGCAGAGGTTATCTTCCAATACCGATGCCCTCCGGGAAAATGTTTTTTGTGAAAGTCCAGATAATTTCCATCTCCGGGATAGCCCCATTCTCCACTCCACACCTGCAGACCTGTATCCGGATCCCGGGTGAAGACCGCCACCGGCTTCTTTCCCTCTGTGCCTACCAGATAAACCTCCCTGGGTGTTTTATCGATATCTTCTTCTCGAGGGGAGTATTGTTTTTCAAATTGTCCCCATAAAGTTTTTAAAGCCTGAAATCTATCCATGTAGACTCCGATAGCCTTTCCGCCTTTTAGCAGAGCACTATCAATGATAAAATAATCTATGCCGTTCTCGCTTAAAAATTCCTCTATTCCCTTCCTCAGATAGCTTTTCTTTCCCAGACTGGTCTCCACCGGAGGAGCCCATTTGTATCTGGGTCGATAGGCAGATTCGGGAAGCCAGATTCCGCGGGGAGGTCTTCCGAAGAATTGAGTGTAGCTTTGAACTGCCTGCTTTATCTGTGCCTGAACCGAGGTGTCCTGCGACAGAAGAGGAAGATACCCGTGGGTGGCGGCACAAGTCATGATCTCGACGTGTCCGTCATCCTGCAGTTTTTTGAATTGATAGATAATATCCCGTCCGTATTTAGTTTCAAAATCGGATTTGATCTTGCCATAATAATCCCTCCACATGTGCGCCAATCGCAGCAAAAGTTTTCTCTGGTGTTTGGCGAATTCTTCGATGTCGTTTTCTGCGGCGCAGATCTTATCCTCCAGATAGGATGAGAACTCCTGTTTGAAGGATTCGTCGTTAAGTTGCTCGCAAAGAACCGGGGAGATTCCAATGGTGAGCTTGGGTGAATATCCTTCCTCTACCAGCTGGTTTAGCACGTTTAGCAAAGGAACGTATGTCTCAGCAGAAGCCTCATTCAGCCAGTCCATTCCATGCGGCCATTTCCCATGTGCGATCACATAAGGAAGGTGTGAGTGTAAGACAAAAGTGAAGCTACCGATGGGTTTTTTGTTCACTTAGCTTTCCTCCGAATTTCAAAATGAGAATTATGGTATGCAGAAGGGCAAGGATACCATCCAGTGTTGAACGGAGCAAGTAGATTATATCTGCTTCATCTGTTCAATGCGGGATTCGAACGGAGTAAGTGAATTATATCCGTTTCATCCGCCCGGACGGGCGCCCCCAGACGGGGGCTCGTCCGAGCCCGTCTGGGCGCTCAATCCGTTGACTAACTTTCATTCTTCCTTTTGAGCCTGGAAGCCAATCCCCTTCTCCTTTTCCTCTCTTCCAAAGATCTTGATGGCTCCGAACTGTCCTTCGAACTTTTTTATGTTTGCTCCCAGCGCATCATAAAGCATCCTGGCGTGCGCAGGTGTCATGACTATACGGGCATAAACTTTGGTCTTCTGCACCCCGGGCATGACCCGGGCAAAGTCTATGATGAACTCTGAAGGGGAATGAGAGATCAAAGCTAAGTTAGAATAGATTCCCTCTGATTCCTTTTCCCCCAGTTCCACATTAAGTCTACGCTGTTTTGCCTCCATAGTTTTCTCCTCTTAGGTTTCATTGTACTTGCATTTTAAAACCATTTTAATATATTAACGACTGATGTCAAGCGAAAACTTTGTTGAGTTTTAGGTTTTTTCAAACATGGCGGATGATATGTCCTAAAAAACGGTTGCGCTGGGAGCCAAGTAAGCAAATGCATAATCAAATTTCAAAAAGGAATAAAATACCTAATTGGTTTTTTGTCCCCATAGTAGATCAGAACATTTGTCGTTTGGAATTTCTGTCTGGTTAAATAAAGTTCAAAGGTTCAAAAGTTCAATTGGAGGGGACTTGGAAAAAATATCAAAAGAAAGATTCGATCAAATCTTTTCCGGTTGGGGAGGGCACAAAATTTTAGTTTTAGGAGATGTGATGTTGGATGAATATCTGTGGGGGAACGTATCTCGCATATCCCCTGAAGCTCCGGTGCCGGTGGTGGAGGTGGTGAAAGAATCGATCAAATTGGGCGGCGCCGCTAATGTGGCTTTGAATGTTAAAAACTTAAGAGATGAACCGATACTCGTGGGCGTTATCGGAGATGATAGAAACGGCGAAAAGATGCTGTCTGCCCTAAATGAGGTTCAAATAAAAAGTGAAGGGATCTTTGTAGGAGGTCCTCGAATGACCACCATAAAAACCCGTATAATCGCTCACAATCAGCAGGTGGTACGGGCAGACAGGGAAAATACCGAAGAAATTCCAGAGAAGTTAACTGAGGAAATCATAAGCTTTGTGAAAAAGAGTTTGCCGGATATAAATACTATAATCATCTCCGACTACGGCAAGGGGGTGATTACCTACCAGCTTTTATCTAAGCTGATAGAACTGTGCAAGCAGAATGAAGTTTTCATTGCGGTGGATCCCAAGGATACCCATTTCATGAACTATAAGCATGTGTCATTGATTACCCCCAACCACCATGAGGCTGGGTTCGTGTATGGCAAGAGGATAAGAGACGAAAGCATCCTTAAGGAGGTGGGTTGGGGACTTTTAGAAAAATTGAAGGTGGAAGCTCTGCTCATCACCCGGGGCGACAAAGGAATGTCTCTGTTTGAAGCTAATAAAACGCTGACCCATTTTCCTACCAGAGCCAGAGAGGTCTACGATGTGACCGGTGCGGGAGACACCGTGATCTCCGCATTTACCTGTGCGGTTGCCGCGGAAGCCAACTATAAGGAGGCGACTTTAATCTCCAATCATGCGGCGGGTTTGGTGGTGGGCGAGATCGGAACCGCTCAGGTGACCAAAGAAGAATTGATGGATGATCTTGAAAACTTCATCAATTCAACTGAACTTACTCATTAGAGACTATTTGTGATATTTAATCCCTTACAGAGTTGATAATGAGCCATAAAAAAATTAAAAGTCTAAAACAGCTTGTTAAAATAAGGAACCGGCTTAAAAAAGAGGGGAAAAAGGTGGTTCTCACCAATGGATGTTTTGATATTCTTCATCGAGGGCATATCGAATGCCTGAGAAAGGCTAAATCCTTTGGGGATGTGTTAATTGTTGGTTTAAACAGCGATTTTTCCGTGCGAAAGATCAAGGGAGAAAAAAGACCCCTCCTTTCGCAAGATGATCGTGCAGAGATTTTAGCTTCACTTGAGATGGTGGATTATGTTCTGATCTTCAGCCAGGAAACTCCCCATAAGATTATTGCCAGCGTGGTTCCTGATGTTTTAGTAAAAGGTGGTGATTATAGAAAAGATGAAATTGTGGGAAGGGATATCGTGGAGTCCTCCGGGGGTCGCGTGATCAGTGTGAAACAGATTCCGGGAAGGTCGACTAGAAATATCATCAGGAAGATAGCCAACCATCATGTTGGTGCATAAACATTGCCTGCATTTTTTTGAAAAATCCGCCGGTGTCTTACATAAATAATAATGTCGTCTGAACTTGCCTTTGTTTGCTCTTATTTCCGTCAGCAGGAGAATTTGTTATATCAATGCAGATTTTGGAGATTCGATTCTTATGTTAGAGTAAGATGTCCCGCCTGCACAATTTTCTGTATCTGAGAAGAATAAACAAAAACTTTATGCCCAAAGGATAGTGGGTAGCCGTCCCGCCTGAGGCGGGACGGGGTGGGGATGAAGGAGATGTAGAAAACTTCTGAGGAAATTTTTCCTTGACACAAAGAGTTTGAGGTGTTATCGTTTTTGCGACCAGAAAGGTCAGGGGGTGTTTTAATGGAGGAACTTTTTGGAATCACTACCAGTGGAAAATCGTGATCACGTCAATTTAGACGAAAAAGATAAAAGGGTTTCTTCTACTTCAAATGAGTCTGAGAAGAAAAAAAGGGTTTTCTTTGAGACTAAAAGCCTGGCGGAGGTTTATGCAAAACAGGGGCATATTTCGATGGCTTTAGAAATTTACAAAAGAATACAAAAGAGAAATCCTTCGGATTACCAAATAGAGAAGAGGGTTTCTGAACTGGAAGGTCGTCTGTCCACAAAAAGAGGCATAAAATCCAAAGAGCAGGATGAATAGAATATGAGAAAGCTTCTATCATGAAAAATCGAATCAAAAGGTTACAACGAATCTTAGTAAAAGAAAATCTGGAATTTTTGTTGATTACCTTCCTGCCCCACGTCAGGTATCTTTCCGGATACAGCGGCACCAATGGAATGATTTTGGCCACTTCCAACAGTGCTATTTTCTTGACTGACTTTCGTTACCAGGAACAGGCAAAAGAGCAGGTCAAAGATTTGAAGGTGCTAATTGCCCAGCGTGATCTTTTCTCCAGCCTTCCCGATATAGCTCTTCTTAAAGGCAAAAGAATCAAAATGGGCTTTGAGGCAGATCACTTAAACTGTAAAACTTACCAGAGGCTGAAGGTTCTTTTGCCTGATTGTCTTTTAATTCCCACTGAAAAGGTGGTGGAAACTCTTAGTGTGAAGAAGGACAAAAACGAAATTGAAAAGATAAAAAAAGCCATAAGTATAACTGATCGAGTTTTCTCTGAAATTCTCGATTTTATCAAGCCGGGAGTGAGAGAGCTGGATGTCTCTGCGGAGATGGAATACAGAATGAAAAGATATGGCTCCTCCACACCATATTATGAAACCATCGTGGCTTCAGGCAAAAGATCTGCACTACCGCATGGGGTGGCTTCCACCAAAAAAATCGGTAAAAACGAGTTTGTGACCATGGATTTCGGCGCAGTCTTTGATGGCTACACCGCAGATCTGACCAGAACCGTGGTGGTGGGAAAAGCAAACAAAAGGCAAAAGCAGGTGTATAACTTAGTCTTAAGGGCGCAGAAACGTGCCATAAGCAAAGCCAGGCCTAAAATGAAGGCGTGTGATCTGGACAAAGTAGCGCGAGGAGTGATCAAAAAAGCAGGATACGGTAAATATTTTGGTCATGGCTTGGGGCATGGGATCGGAATTTTGATACACGATAATCCCGCGGTAAACCCGACAAACCAGCAACTTTTGGAGCAGGGAATGGTGGTCACCATCGAGCCCGGAATCTATATTCCCAACTGGGGAGGAGTAAGAATAGAGGATGATATTTTGATCACCCAAAGAGGATGTAGGGTTTTAAACACATCTGAGAGAAACTTAATTGAACTATAACATCGCATTTAATAGTTATAATCTTTGTTGGATATAGTTCAGATGTAATCCAGAGAGAGGTTTTGGATATTATGAAAGTCTTAAAGTTGTATTTTGCATCCCATGCTTAAACCCTCAAAAAGGAGGGGAGAGTTATGTGGGTATCGAAGATCAGAAAACTGATAAAGCTTGCGTAGCCAAGCCTTCACGGCTTGCCTATGGGTGAGTTAGGGAAAACGCAAAAGTCTGCTTCTGACACAAAGAATGGCTTAATCATACCGCATCAGTGGACGCAAATGATTAAAATTATGGATTTGATTTATCTTGATTACAATTGTTTTCAGCGAGGTTTTGATGACCCTCGTCAGATAAAGATTCGACTGGAGGCTTTGGCATGTGAAGAAATCTTTGCAAAAGCCGAGAGGGAAGAGGTTAGGTTAGTATGGTCTTTTATGCATGATGACGAAAATATCCTTTGTCCATTTATGGAACGAAAGTTGGAGGTATATCGCCTTTCCGTTCTCTGTGAAAGAAGAGTTGGCCCAGATACAAAAATATACCACATTGCCAAGGACTTTCAACAGAAAGCAAAGTTATCTTCTAAAGACGCCATACATTTAGCATGTGCATATCACGTTAAAAGCAGATTTTTTCTAACCTGTGATGAAAAGCTAATAGAACGTGCAAAAAGACTGAATCTTGAGATAAAGATAATAAATCCAGTGGAGTATATACGGGAGGTTGAAAGATAATGAAGACAAAAACTATGAATGATGCTGAGATTAAACTTAAGGGGATAGAAGCATTGAATAAAACTCTCGGACCTTCTGCCGCTCTGAGATTTCTTACACTCCTTCATCGTGAGGCCACCGACTATGTAGAAATTTCCAGACGCCTTTATAAAGGGCAGACTATTCACGAGATTTTTAAAAGAGCAAAAGAACACTGGAAAGAATAAATACGTGCCTGCAACGCTAGATAGCCGACAGTTATCAGTTACTTATGGGCTTCGCCCTTCTTAAACTCTCGAAACGGTAAACGATCAGAACATGTGAGGGTTTTGAAGTTGTAATTTTCCATCCCATACTTAAACCCTCAAAAAGGAGGGGATAATCATGTGGGTATCGAAGATCAGAAAACTAATAAAATTGGTGGAGGAATCAGACATTGGTGAGTTGGAGGTGTCGGGTTGGGGGCAGAGGGTGAGGATATCCAAAAGGCCCAGAGAGTCGAATGTTCCGGCTTCGGAGAACCCAACTGCAAATATAACAGTAGAACCGAAGACGGTAGAAAGGAAGACCGAACTGGTCGCGGCTTCGTCTGCTCCAGCCCAGGCGCCAACCCAAGAGCCAACAAAGACAGTGGTTGAGGACACCGACCATTTAGTTCCTATAAAGTCTCCCATGGTGGGAACGTTCTATCGGGCGCCGGCTCCGGATGCCAAACCTTATGTGGAATTGAATCAACAAATAGCGGTAGGGCAGGTGGTCTGTATCATTGAAGCCATGAAGTTGATGAACGAGATAGAATCGGAGGTGGCGGGTCGACTGGCTAAGATTCTGGTGGAAAATGGCAAGCCTGTGGAATTTGGACAAACTCTGTTTTTGATCGAGCCAGCTTAAATGTTCTTAGAAAACAAAAGACTTTTGCTCCAAATAGCTAAAGGGCGTTACAGCCAGGTGAGAAGTGAATGGTAAGACTTAAGGCGTGCAGGAAGAGGTGGCAATATTTAGCCACAAGAGTTAATAAAGGTTTGATTTCAGCCGAAATTATTGTTAGAAAGTGGTCAACGGATTGAACGGATTAAACGGATGGGTCGATTTTTCTCCGGTGGAGAATTCACACAAAACTTGGGTTTTGAAGAAAAGGAGGGGTGATCATGACGTTAAAGCAGATGTTGGAGGAGATGCTTTCTACCAGGGCTTCGGATCTACATCTGAGGATTGGCGGGAAGCCTATCTTGCGTATTGATGGTACGCTCAGGCCTATCTCGGATGAGTCAATAACGCCCCAGAACATGGATGAGATAATTGGTCAGATTCTCATTGAGGAACAGAAAAAGAGGTTTTTCCAGAAAAAAGAATTAGACTTGGCGTTGAGCATTTCCAAGATGGGACGTTTTCGAATGAATCTCTATTATCAGAGGGGCACCATAGGAATTGCCATCAGAACGGTGAATAATCCCATACCTTCATTTGAGGAGTTGAATCTTCCCCCTGTAATGAGAAAACTGGCGGAGAATCGACGCGGGTTGATCATCTTAACCGGAACCACCGGATGTGGAAAATCCACCACTCTGGCGGCCATGGTAGATCAGATCAACTCCACGCGTACAGAAAACATCTTAACCATAGAAGATCCCATCGAGTACCTGCATCGCAATAAGAAGAGCATTGTCAGCCAGAGAGAGGTAGGGGGAGATACCGAATCGTTTGCCACCGCCCTAAGACAGGCCATGCGTCAGGATCCGGATGTCATCCTGATTGGAGAGATAAGGGACCTGGAGACCATGTCCATAGCCCTTACTGCCGCCGATACCGGACATCTGGTTCTGACCACTTTGCATACCCTGAACGCGGTGGAGACCATAAATCGTATCATCTCCTTCTTCCCACCTCATCAGCATCAGTTGATCAGACTGCTTTTAGCAGCCACTCTAAAGGGGATAGTTTGTCAGAGGCTTTTGCCCCGATGTGATGCTCCGGGACGGATGCCTGCGGTGGAAGTGCTAGTTAGTACCGGTCTGGTCAAGGAGTACATCGTTAATCCTTTGAGGACTCCCCTAATCAATGAGCTGATTGAAACCGGCGCTGCCCAGTATGGCATGCAGTCCTTTGACCAGTCCATCATGAATCTGTATAAACGGGGTATTCTCACCTATGAGGAGGCTATGGTTCAAGCCACCAATCCGGATGATTTTGAACTCAGGACGAGAGGGATTACCGGCGCCGCAGATAGAGGATGGCACGAGTTCGAAAAAGCCACTCAGAAAAGGGAAGGATAGGAAGTTTCTTTCGGGGCTGTGCTTCCAAAATTTCTGCGCTAAAGCAGAGATTGAAAGAATTAGTTGGGAGAGTTCTTGTTTAAGAAAGTATTAATTGCCAATCGGGGGGAGATTGCTTTACGTATCATCCGGGCTTGTAAGGAGCTGGGCATAGCCACGGTGGCGGTCTTCTCCGAGGCAGATACTCAATCACTGCACGTCCGCTTTGCAGACGAGGATGTCTGCATAGGTCCTGCCAAATCTCAGGAAAGTTACTTAGACCCCAAAAGGATAATCAGCGCGGCTGAAGTCACCAATGCCGACGCCATCCATCCCGGATACGGATTTCTGGCAGAAAATCCTGATTTTGCTGAAATATGTGAATCCTGTGACATAAAGTTCATCGGTCCCTCCTCTGAGACCATCCGGCTTATGGGAGATAAAGCTCTTGCCAAAGAGACCATGAAAAAGGTCGGTGTTCCAGTGATACCAGGAAGTGATGGGGTGGTGGAATCGGAGGAGATGGCGCTGAATCTGTGTTATCGTATCGGATTCCCGATTATTATAAAAGCTTCATTCGGAGGTGGCGGTAAGGGGATGAGGATAGCCACTAACGAAGCTGAGCTAAAAAAAGGATTCCAGATGGCAAAATTGGAGGCAGAAGCCGCCTTCGGAAACCCGGAAGTTTATATTGAAAAGTATGTCTCCAATCCCCGGCACATCGAAATTCAGGTTCTAGGAGATAGCTTCGGAGATGTGATTCATCTGGGGGAAAGAGATTGCTCCCTGCAGAGGAGGCACCAGAAGCTCTTAGAGGAATCTCCCTCACCAGTGATGGATGAAGGGCTGAGAGAGAAAATGGGAGATGCGGCGGTAAAAGGCGCCAAAAGCGTAAACTATGAAAGTGCCGGCACCGTTGAGTTTCTTGTCGATTGTGACAAAAATTTTTACTTCATGGAGATGAATACCCGCATCCAGGTGGAACATCCGGTCACCGAGGAGATCACCGACGTGGATCTAATCAAAGAACAGATCCGATTAGCCTGCGGGGAGAAGCTGGGACTTTCCCAGAATGACATTTGTCTGAAAGGTCATGCCATTGAATGCAGAATCAATGCGGAAGATCCTCAGAAGGGTTTTCTTCCTGCTCCGGGAATGATCGAAAGCTTCCATGTTCCCGGAGGTCATGGAATAAGGGTGGATACGCATGCTTACGCCAAGTATGTGATTCCCCCATATTATGATTCGATGATCGCCAAATTGATAGCCCATGGAAAAAACAGGGAGGAGGCGATCCTAAAAGCCAGGAGGGCTTTAGACGAGTTTATCATTGAAGGGATTCCAACCACCATTGATTTTCACAAAAAAATTCTAACAGACAAAAGATTCATAAGCGGTCAGTTCACCACGTCCTTAATTGAAGAGATACTCAAGGAGCAGTTGCAGGAGGTTGAAAAAGCTTGAAATTATTGATGATGGATGACGAATGATGAATGACGAATTTATTCATTATTAATCATCCTTTATTCGTCATTTCCTTCTGAAGAGGACAAAGGGGGGGTAGAAGAAAACTGCAATTTTGCTTCCTGGTGCAGACGTAAGCTTATACGTTAAGAATTATTTTGAAGAGCACCTAAATCACAAAGGAGGAAAAGTGGAAGCAAGTGTCCAGATCAGAGATGATCTGAAATATACCAAAGAGCACGAGTGGGTAAAGCTGGAGGGTGAGGTGGTCACAGTGGGCATCACCGATTATGCTCAGAGGCAGCTGGGAGATGTGGTGTTTGTGGAGTTGCCTGGTGTGGGAACCCAGGTGGAGCAGATGAAACCGTTTGGAGTGATCGAGGCGGTAAAGGCAGTGTCGGATCTTTTCTCTCCAGTCACCGGAGAGGTGACACAGATAAACTCCAAGCTTGAATCCCAATCAAATCTGATCAACTCCGATCCTTATGGAGAGGGATGGATTATCAAGGTCAAGATCAAGGATCCAAAGGAGATAGATGGCCTTCTGTCGTCAACAGATTATCGGAAATTGGTGGGAGGGTGAAGACAGGCTGTAACAGTAGGCAGTATCCAGTATGCAGTAGGCAGTAGACAGTATCCAGTAGGCAGTATGCAGTATTCAGTGGGCAGTAGGTAGTAGGTAGATAGTGGTTTTGATATAAACCTAATTATTTAACCCTATGAGCTACGTACCCAATACCGAGCAGAACCGAAAAGAGATGCTGGAAAAGATCGGGGTGAATGAGTTCTCTGATTTGATTCAGGCAATCCCCGCTTCAATCCAGCTTCATGATGAATTGAAACTTCCACCACCTTTATCTGAGTTGGAGCTTACTAGGCTCTTAGGTGAGATGGCAAGCCGGAGTGAGGATGCCAGCCAGATGATCTGCTTCTTAGGTGGGGGAGCATATGATCACTTCATCCCGGCCATAGTAGACCACATAATCTCCCGATCTGAGTATTATACCGCCTATACCCCATATCAGGCTGAGGTGAGCCAGGGGACGCTTCAGACCATCTACGAGTTTCAATCTTTGGTCTGTGAGTTGACCGGCATGGATGTGGCAAATGCCTCCATGTATGATGGAGCTTCCGCCACAGCAGAGGCGGCTTTGTTGGCACATGCCCATACCGGAAGAAGAGAGATTCTGCTGGCAGGATCTTTGAATCCTAATTACAGGGAAGTCATCAACACCTATTGCGGTTCGATTAAACTGAAGGTGAGATCGCTTCCTTTGGTGGAAGGGTTGATAGATATGGATGAGACCAAAAAGAAGCTCTCCGATAAAGTTGCCTGTGTCATCGTTCAAACCCCGAATTTTTTCGGTTTGTTAGAAAATGTCGGTGAGATAGAACCTTTGGTTCATTCGGTGGGTGCCCTTCTGGTTTTGGTTTGTGATCCCATCTCCCTGGGGATTTTGAAGACACCAGGGGAGTATAATGCGGACATTGCAGTAGGGGAAGGGCAGGCTCTGGGCAACAACCTGAATCTTGGAGGTCCTTATTTAGGGTATTTCGCCTGTAGACGGTCTTTAATTAGAAGGATGCCGGGGAGGATTGTGGCGGCTACAACCGATACCGAGGGAAAAAGAGGATTTGTCATGACGCTCCAGACCAGGGAACAGCATATCAGAAGAGAGAAGGCTACTTCCAATATCTGCACCAATGAAGCATTATGTGCCCTTTCAGCCTGCGTGTATCTTTCCATTATGGGAAAATCCGGAATAGGAAAGGTGGCAGAGTTGTGTCTGCAAAAGAGTCACTACGCCGCAGAACAGATCACCAGAATCGACGGCTTCAAAAAAAGATATGATGCCCCTTTCTTTAAAGAGTTTGTAATCGAAACTCCTTCGTCTCCGAAGAAGATTATAAGATCACTTTTGAAAAGAAATATTTTTGCCGGGATGGATTTAAATCTTTTCGATCGAAAATTGAAAAATCAGCTTCTGGTGTGCGTGACTGAAAAAAGGACCAAAGAGGAGATTGACCTCTTGGCGGATGAGTTAAGAAAACTCCCTTGATACGAAAATCGTAATGTGGATTCAGAGTGTAAATATAAGGATAAATCTGGTGTGTGCTGATTTTTTAAAGGGGATTTTAAAACAAGTTTTTGCGTTTTTTTGATAAGTTACGCGTAGGCAAGCCTTCATGGCTTGCCTGCCCCGCCTTTGGCGGGGCTAGGCTACTTTTTCTTCGAATGCAGGGATACACTTTGCTAAAGAATACAGCGAAATGATCAGAGAACAATTGCAAAACCATCTATAAGATCTGAGAATCCACAAATCGAACTTTAAAGTGAATGGGAAGGAGGTTTATGCCTTTCTGTCCTTTATGCAAAGCAGAATATAGCGCGGGGACAAAGAGATGCCCGGATTGCGAATGCGATCTGGTGGAGGAACTTCCGGAGGAGGCAGACTTAGAGGGGTTGGATGGGGATGAGGAGTTGCCGGAGGATTTAGTCCTTTTATATAGTACCAGAAATAAAGTCTACGCCGAATTCCTCAAAGAGACTCTGGAAAACAGCAACATACCGTGTTATTTGAGGTCCTCCGGAAGCTTCTTTGAGGAGGGGTTGGGATATGTCACCAAAGGAAGAGGGGGATACAAAATCTATGTCCCGACAAATAAATACGAGGAGGGTTTGGCCATAAGAGAGCAAACGGTGAGAGACCTTTGACCGTTCGTGGAGAAACACAAAGATAAAATGAGGAGGTGGTTATGAGATACGCAGTCTGTTGCGGGATAGCTTTTTTTCTGGGCTTGGTGATTTTTAGCTCCTGTGCCCAACAAGCTCCCACAGAGATAGAGTGGGCTTCCTCGCTTGAGGATGCTTACCAGTTGGCCGCGGAGAAGAACCAACCCATAATTGCTGAGTTCTGGTCCGATGGGTGAAAGTGGTGTGAGAGGTTGGAGGATTCAACCTTTACCCATCAGAGTGTTATTGAACTGGCCACGAGTATGATTTTTGTGAAAGCGGAAGGAAAGAAGGATACCATAACCAGACAACGATACCAGATTGCCGGTTTCCCCACGGTCATACTCATGAACAGCTCAGGCGAGGAAATAGACCGGATATATGGATATGCGCCGCCGGAGGAATTCGTCTCAACCATTCAAGATTACCTCCAGGGCAAAAATACCCTGGAAGATCTTAAAAAGAGATTTGAAGCTGACCCCGAAGATGCGGAACTGGCTTTCCGCCTGGCAGAAAAGTACGAAGGACGCCAGATGTATGAAGAAGCAAGCTCATATTACAACAAGGTGGTGGATTTAGATCCAGAGGACGAGAAGGGTAATTCCGATGATGCGCTTTTTGCTCTGGCCTGGCTGGAGTTGAGAAAGAAAGAATATTTGAAGGCAATGGATGCGTTCAAACATTTTCTGCAAAAGTTTCCCAAAAGCGAGATAGCCACTGATGCCGAGATGTACATTCCTTATTGTTACGCCAAAACCGGAGACACCACCAAAGCCTTGGGACTTTACGAGAAGTTTCTGGTCCAGCATCCGGATTCGCCGGATACAGGTTGGGTTAAGGATAAGATAAAAGTGCTTAAAGGGTCAGAGTCAACGAATTGAACGGATTAAACGGTCAACGGATGTAACGGATTGAGCGGATGGTGGCAAGAAGTTTGCGGAAGTGAAATTCAAGCATGTTACAACTCAGGAGTTCTGATAGATGAGTGAGAAATTGATATTCGAACTCTCTTCACCGGGTAGAGAAGGTTTTTCCCTGCCTTTGGTGGACGTTCCTGAGAAGGAATCCGAAGAGTTGATCCCCAAATATTTATTAAGAGAAAATCCACCGGCACTGCCCGAGGTGAGTGAGGTGGATGTTGCCCGACACTTTATTCGGCTTTCGGTTTTGAACCATCACGTGGACAAAGGATTTTATCCTCTGGGTTCGTGTACCATGAAATACAATCCCAAAATAAATGAGATTTTGTCCCGGCTTCCTGGATTTTCTGATCTTCATCCTCATCAATCAGAGGATACCCTGCAAGGGGCGTTAAAACTGATGTTTGAGTTAGGGGGGTATTTGAATGAAATTGCCGGGATGGATCAAATCACCTTGCAACCTGCCGCAGGTGCACATGGTGAGTTGACTGGACTTTTGATGATCAATGCCTATCATAGAAAAAACAAAAAGCCCCGCTCCAAGGTGATAATACCCGATTCCGCTCATGGCACCAATCCCGCCTCTGTGGTTACTGCTGGCTTCTCCACCATTCAGATTAAATCCAACCAAAAGGGCTTGGTGGATGTGGAGGAATTGAGAAGGGTGATGAATGAAGATGTGGCGGCTTTGATGCTCACCAATCCTAATACCCTGGGATTGTTTGAGTCTCAGATCTTAGAGATCTCTCAGGTGGTGCATGATGCTGGAGCATTACTTTATATGGACGGGGCTAACCTCAATGCTATGATGGGGATAACAAGACCGGGAGATATGGGGTTTGATGTGGTTCATTTCAATTTGCACAAAACTTTTTCCACGCCGCACGGAGGGGGAGGGCCCGGCTCCGGGCCATTAGGTGTAAAAGCAAATTTGGCCCCCTTCCTCCCTGTCCCAGTTGTGGCAAAAAGGATCAATAAAAAAGGTGTGGAAGAATATTATTTGGATTACAAACGCCCCTTATCCATCGGAAGGATGCACAGCTTTTATGGAAACTTCGGGGTGATAGTTAAAGCATATGTTTACATTCGCCAGATTGGGGCAAAGGGCTTAAGAGAAGTTAGTGAAGATGCGATAATTAACGCAAATTACTTAAAAGAAAACTTAAAAGACTATTATCACCTTCCGTATGATGATGCCTGTCAGCATGAGTTCGTTCTCTCCGGGGTGAGGCAACGGGAAAAAGGAGTCAAAACTTTAGATATCGCCAAGAGGCTTTTGGATTTTGGCCTCCACGCTCCCACAGTCTATTTCCCTTTAATCGTCTCCGAAGCTTTGATGATCGAACCCACAGAGACGGAAAGCAAGGAGAACTTGGATGAGTTTATAGAGGCAATGATTCAGATTGCCAAAGAGGTGGAAGAAAATCCGGAAGTGGTGAGATCAGCTCCCCAGAATACCCCGGTCACCCGATTAGATGAGGCAAAAGCGGCGAGAGATTTAAACGTAAGATGGAAAGAGAAAGAGAATACTTGATCATTTTGGACTTACTGTGCAGAATTGTCGAGGCTAACAGGGGAATCGAACTAAGTGATCATAAGCTTAAAGAAGCGGAGTCGTTAGCAAAAAAGTTTTTCTTCCATTCGGCTTCAGCGTTTTATTTGTCTCGGGGAACAATCATACACGACTTCCCTTCCGTACAGGTTGACTTCATTGATCCGGCTTCAATTAATGTGATCGCACGTGCTTGTATTGAGTCTTTTTTGACATTTCACTACCTTTTTAGTTCGTGTGTTTCCGATGAAGAACGGGATTTTAGATTCTATTCCTGGTTATTGGGTGGCTTAAAAGAAAGGGAAAAATTTCTACATATGCTGATAGAAGCTAAGAAGGTTCTACAAGATGAACAAAGCCGCATTCGAAGTAAATGGCTAAATGACCAGCAGTGTATTCAAAAGTATGAGCAGATTCTCAGACATAACAAAATATTCCAGCAGCTAAGTGAGAGACAACAAAAAAGGATTTTAGGAGGAGATTGGAGAAATAAGATTTTAGACGGTAAGTGTAACAGAATGTCATGGAGAGAAATAGCGTTAGATGCAAAATTGACAGAGATGGATGCGGAACATTTTTATAGACTCTTATGTGGTTACGCACATTCGAGTAGTCTTAGCACTTTACAACTGAGTCAAGCTAACACAAGAGCGCAACAAATGGGTTTAATTGCCGGACCAATGGGCGTAATAAAAACAGCAATGTCCAATTTCATATTTGAATATTGTGAATTATTCCCCAATTCAAAATCAGAGTTAAATAGGGATGCAGAGGCGAAGAGGGTTGCCGAAAATTGGGTTTGGATTGGCCGTAAAGAGGTAGAATGATGTTGTTAACCACCACAGTAGGGAGTTTTCCCAAGCCGGCTTATTTAGTTAAAGCCAGAAATGAGTTTGCCTCGGGTAAACTCTCACAAGAAGAATTAACTCAGTTGGAGAAAAAAGCAACTGAAGAATGTATCCGTCTTCAGGAAGATATTGGACTGGATATTCTGGTTCATGGGGAGATGGAACGGGGAGATATGGTTACCTACTTCGCAGAGAGAATGAAAGGATTCGGAATTAGCGGTTTGGTGCGATCCTATGGGAACAGATTCTATCGCAAACCAGTGGTTAAAGGTGAGGTGAAAAGAGAGAAGCCCATTACGGTGGAGATGTTTCAATATGCTCAGAGCTTGACCGAAAAGCCGGTTAAAGGGATGCTGACCGGACCTTATACCATATGTGATTGGTCGTTCAACGAATATTATCCTGAGCGCAGAGAACTGGTTTTGGCTTTAGCAAAAGAGATACACCGGGAGGTGGCGGATTTGGAAAAGGCAGGTGCTGAGTATATTCAGATAGATGAGCCAGCCATCTCCACCCGTCCGGATGAAATCGAGTTGGCTATCGAAGCCATGGAGATCGTCACTGAAGGAATAAGAGCCAAAACCATCTCTCACATCTGCTACGGAGATTTCAGGGTTATCTACCCCCGGATTCTAAATCTGGCAGTGGATCAACTGGACCTCGAATTTGCCAATAGTAATTTTACTAATCTGGATATATTCAAACATCCCAAGTTTACCAAGGAGATAGCAGTTGGGGTTCTGGATGTTCATAGTTATATTATTGAGAAAAAAGATGAGGTGAAAGAGAATATAAAAAAGGCTTTAGAAGTTTTCCCCATTGAGAAAGTTTACATTGACCCGGACTGTGGTCTTAAGACCAGAACCCCAGAGGAGGCAGAAGCCAAACTCAAGGTTATGGTGCAGGCGGTTAAAGAGATGAAAGTGGAGCTTGGAATTGAATAAAAATTCCCAACGGATTAACAGATTTCCCAACAGATTAACAGATTTAAAAGATGGATTAACGGATCAAGCGGATTGAACGGATTCGTCCCGAAGGATTCGCCGTGAGGACAGGGGTTTTAATCATCTGTTTCATCTGTTGGGAATAAAAATACTCGCAAACAAAGGAGGATTTCGTGTTAGTCTCCTTCAGCATTTTTCCCACAGATAAAGGGGAATCGGTGAGCAAGTATGTAGCCAAAACTATCGACATCGTGGACAAGAGTGGCTTGCCTTATCGCACCTCAGCCATGAGCACAGTGGTGGAAGGAAGTTGGGATCGGGTTTTCAAAGTAATCAAAAGATGCCACGACAACATGGTGAAAGAAAGCAATCGGGTATATATGGTGATAACCATCGATGACCGAAAGAAGGCCAAGAATCGATTGACCGGCAAGGTGAATCGAATTGAGCAGGTCTTGAAAAGAAAGATCAACAGATGACGGATTATATCCTGGTCTTCATCACCGCCTCATCCGAGAAGGAGGGGGAGAAGATCGCTTCCGCTCTGGTAAAGGAGAAATTGGCCGCCTGCGTTAATCTGATTGGGGGAATGAAGTCAACCTTCAGGTGGAAGGGTCAGGTTTCTGAAGAACAGGAAGTTCTCCTTATAGCTAAGACTAAAGATAAGCTTTTTGAAAAATTGAAAAAGAGAGTTCAGGAGCTTCATAGCTATGAGGTGCCGGAAATCGTGGCTTTACCTATTTTGGCCGGATTTGAAAATTACTTAAACTGGATAAAAAAAGAAACGATATAAGGCTTCTGAAAAAGTGCTCTGAGATGATAATTTGGAGTGTTCACCATTAGGTGAACCAGGTAAGAACTGGTTGTCCTTTCGGAAGTTTTAGGTCAAGCTAAAGCTTGACACTCCAAACTAATAGGTAATTTGGAGTGTCCCGCCTTTGGCGGGACCAGATGTGGAACAAACGCCTCAAACTCTTTCAGCATAATCTGTCCAATAGAGAAACCTTCCGATGAGATGTTTCATTAAGGGCAAATTTATTTCCAAAGGAGGGGAAATATGCAATTCAGAAAAATTCAAAATGGCTTTCTAGTTAGACTAATAAAAGGAGAAGAGGTGATAAGCTCCTTATCCGCCTTTGTGGAAGAGCAAAAGATTTTGGGCGGTTTTGTTTTTGGTCTGGGTGCTTTCAAAGATGCAACTTTAGGATATTTTGACTCCGCCAAAAAAGAATACGTAAAGAAATTCTTCCAGGAGGACTTGGAGTTTGGCAACCTCACCGGTTCGGTATCCTACTTCGAGGGAAAGCCTTTTATCCATGCCCATGTGGTGGCTGGAGGACCGGATGTGAAGGCTTTCTGCGGTCATCTATTCTCTGCTACCATTTCCGCCACCGGAGAATTTTTTATCATACCCTCTGATACTAAAATCGAAAGAAAAGCTGATCCTGAGACTGGATTGAATTTGTTGGATTTGTAAAAAGAAAATCCTTGCCATTTCATCATAAGCCTTTAATATTGTGTGTGCCTGGTAAAGTCCGGAGATTAACTATAACCGATTAAAGGCTAAATATCAATTCATCGGTTTATCTAAAATTTTCACATTCTTGTAAATGGGAAAGCCAATAATCACACTCACCACCGATTTTGGCACCAAAGACGGATATGTGGGAGCGGTTAAAGGGGTGATCAAAAAAATCAACCCGGAGGTGGAAGTAGTGGACATCACCCACCAAATAGAACCGTTCGATGTCTTGGGTGCGGCGTTTGCTCTAAACAATTTTTATAGATACTTTCCCAAAGAGACCATACACATGGTGGTAGTTGATCCGAGGGTGAGAAGCTCACGTCAGCCTCTTTTGATAAAATCAGAAGACTTCTCCTTCGTGGGTCCTGATAATGGGATGTTTAGCTTTGTCTATCGGAATGAGAGGATAACCGAAATAATAGTTCTTTCCAACAAAAAATATTTTTTAGCCGAGCTATCCAGCACCTTCCACGCCAGAGACGTCTTTGCACCGGTGGCGGCTTATCTTTCCTTGGGTGTAGACATAAAGAAGTTTGGTTCGACCGCAAAAGAATGTTTTAAATTAATAATTCCTGAGCCTAAGTCATCAAAGAAAGGTCTCTCCGGTGAGATCATTCATATAGATGATTTTGGGAACTTAGTTACCAATATCGTGGCAGAGTTTCTGCAGGATAAAAAAATTGTTAGGATCGTGGTGGGGAAAAAACAGATAAAGCGAATAGCTCGATCATACTTTGATATCCCGGAAAAAGGAGTGGGTGCGTTGGTGGGAAGTTCGGGATTTTTAGAGATTGCTATAAATCAAGGAAATGCGGACAAAGCATTGAAAGGGAAAATCGGCACTTCGGTGAGAATAACTTTTGAATGAAAACAAAGCGTACGACTTTAGAAAAAAAGAAGAAAAAAACTACAGAAAGAAGACTGCGTGCGTCGAAAACCCGTCCTTCCTGGGATGAATATTTTATGCGCATTGCCGAACTGGCGGCAACCCGCTCCACCTGCCTCAGAAGGCAAGTGGGGGCGGTGATAGTTAAGGACAAAAAAATTCTGGCTACCGGTTACAACGGTGCTCCATCAGGGCTTAAGCATTGTCTGGATATTGGTTGCTTAAGAGAAAAGCTTGGTATTCCATCCGGAGAAAGACACGAGCTGTGTCGCGCAACTCATGCGGAACAAAATGCCATCGTTCAGGCGGCTTTGTTCGGGGTGAGCATTGCGGACAGCACCATGTATTCTACCACTCAGCCATGTATTTTGTGCAGTAAGCTAATCATAAATGCCGGAATAAAAAAAATTGTAATCAAGGATAGTTATCCGGACCCGATGTCAAGGCAGATGTTGAAAGAGGCGAAAATCAAAATTCAGATTTACAAACATGGTCAAAGATCAAAAATCAAGGGAAGGTAAAAAGATAAGATGAGATGCCCTTTTTGTGGACACGAGAAAGATCGGGTGGTGGATTCGCGCACCTCGCAGAATGGAAGATCGGTCAGGAGAAGAAGGGAATGCGAATCGTGTAAGAAGCGTTTCACCACCTATGAGTATGTGGAGGATGTCTCCCTGACCATTATAAAAAACGATGGCAGAAGAGAGCCGTTCGATCGACAGAAGTTACAAAGAGGAATTGAGCTGGCTTGCAAGAAACGTCCCATAAGCTCCAAGAAGATCTCCTCCATCGTGGATGAGGTAGAAGAAAGATTGCAGAATCTCTCCAAGCAAGAGATAACCAGCAAAGAGGTGGGTGAGGAGGTGATGAGAAGGCTTAAGGAACTAGATGAAGTGGCTTACGTGAGATTCGCCTCGGTATATCATAAATTCAAAGACATTAATGAATTTATGGACGAACTGAAGGGTCTTCTGAAGTGATTTAGACCACCTTACCCTCCCTATCCCCCCTCTCCATTTCATGGCGAGTGGGGTTCACCCTGCCCTTCGGTCCTGCCTCGCACTAAGTGCACTCGGCACGAAGTGAAACTTCATGGTCGAATGAAAGGATTCACCCTGAAGGGAACAGAGGGTTAAGGTAGAAAATAAACCAGAGAGAAAAGATGGGCAAAGAAGAAAAGGAGTTGGGCTTTTTAGATCATCTGGAGGAATTACGAGGGAGAATAATCAAATCCCTGATCTGTATTATTCTTTTCTCCATAGGGTTTTATTTTTTTTCCGAAAGATTGATCGATTTTGTCACCCGTCCCATCCCGGAAGTTTACTTCATGGCGCCCACCGAAGCTTTCTCCACCCGTATAAAGATATCCCTGATCGCTGGTATCATTATCAGCGTGCCGGTGATATTTTACCACATTTGGAAATTTATAGTTCCCGGACTTTTTGCAAAAGAGGTCAAACTGATAGTTCCGGCAGTGCTTGCCTCCACTATCTTTTTTTTGATAGGCGCGGGCTTCTGCTTCTTTTTAGTGCTGCCCTTGAGCATCAAATTCCTTTTGGGATTTGGAACGGAAAAGCTGAAGCCGATGATTCAGATCAAGGACTACGTGAGTTTTGTCAGCTACCTTATATTGGCGTTCGGTGCCGTCTTCGAGCTTCCGGTGGTGTCGTACTTTCTGGGCAAGATAGGAATAATAACCCCCAACACTTTGAGAAAAGGTCGAAAATATGCCATTACGGCGATTTTGGTGCTTGCCGCCGTAATCACCCCACCAGACGTGTTTTCGCAACTTATGCTTGCAGGTCCGTTATATTTCCTGTATGAGGTGAGCATTGTGGTGGTGAAGCTCACCGGTAAGAAAAAGATGGCGGAAGAAACCAATCGGGTGGAAAAATGAAAAAGGTCTTTTCTATCATCTTCGTGCTATGTCTTTTGGTTGGCTCTAACACTATATGCCGCTCCCAGGAAGCAGCGGATTCGCTTTCAGGACTTGGGAAAAGTTTCGAAACGATCTTAACGGACGCCTTAAGATGTATAAAGATGACCCCGGAGGATTTGAGGTTCAGAGACGATTACGTTGATATCGACTCTTTCAGGTTAGAATTGATCGATGAACTGATGCGTCAACCTATGCAGATAACTTCCATCAACACCAAAATCCTTTCGGATTGGACTGATGCCACTCAGGAGGGAAGAAGACTTTCCCTGCCTTCTGTGTTCTCCCCATATCTCAAGATGAGAGGAAAACCGAGGGTGCCTTCAGAGGACAAACTTGCTTGTCAAGATGTGGATCTCGAAAACAACCAGTTTGTTCGGGAATATGCCAAGGCGTTGAAAAAACTTCCCCAGCCTTTGAGGAACTCTCTTGCTTATCTTTTCTTGGGAAAGAAAGCCGCGGACTCGAAAACTCTGGAAGCATTTGCTGAACTAACCGACGAGGAGAAAACTTTCCTCAGAAACAATTTTCCACTTATTCTGTTAGAAGATGTAAATGATGAGTTCAAAAGCCCGGAGGAGCTGGATAGGGAAGGCGATTATGAAGAAAAGCTGGCTAAGAAGATGCTTCCTTATCTTGCCAAGATAGACTTGGAGAAGATACTACAGGCAGGAGAAGAGCTTGCTTTTGCCACCCGAGTTTGCCTTCCTCTTTTGAAAGACTATTTAGAAACTGAGCCTGAACTGAAGTCGCTAGTGAAAGATAAAAAAGATAAGAGGAACGATCTGATCTTCAGGTTGGAGACATCTTCTGGAGACATCATCATAGGGGGATTGGGTTCATCCAGGTATAGTGGAAGCCCTGCCATAGTGATCGACCTGGGTGGAGATGATGAATACTGCATCTCGGTTGACTCGACGAAGGATTTCGCCTCGTCGGTAATTATCGATCTGGGCGGAGATGATCTGTATCAGGCTGAAGGAGACTTTGTGTATGGATCAGGGTTTTTCGGCTCTGGAATTCTGGTTGACCTTTCAGGAGACGACACCTATCTAACGAAAAACTTCTCATTGGGCTCCGGACTTTTCGGTGTGGGCATACTTATAGATGACAAGGGGAATGACAAATACTTCGGCGACACCTTCACCATGGGTGCAGGTAGTTTCGGGATGGGATTTCTGGTGGATATGGAGGGAAGTGATCAATATTCCGCCGCACTCTTTGCCCAGGGCTTTGGATTTGTGTCCGGACTTGGCGCTTTGATCGACTCCTCAGGAAATGATAACTATTTTGCCGGCGGTAGATATAAAGATATCTTGCGTTACAAAGATCACTACATCAGCCTCTCGCAGGGTTTCGCCTACGGATTGAGACCCATGATGTCCGGCGGGATTGGAATCCTGTTTGACCTATCCGGTAACGATGTGTATACCTCGGATATATTTGGCCAAGGGGCAAGCTACTGGTTTAGTCTGGGAACTTTGATGGACGCCGAGGGTAACGACAAGTATGTATCCTTTCAATATGCCCAGGGAGCGGGAACACATCTGTGCTTGGGAATCCTGGAGGATAGAAGCGGGGATGATGTGTATATCTCACACGGTGTCTCCCAGGGCTGTGGACACGATCTGGCATTGGGAATATTGTGGGATAAGTCGGGTAACGACAACTATATCGCCCAAAGTCTATCTCAGGGGGCGGGGAGCGCCAATGGATTCGGAATTCTAGTGGATGAAAAAGGCGATGATGGGTACTACGTTAGCATAAAAGACAACACTCAAGGTTACGGCAACCCCAGAAGAGATTACGGATCCGTGGGGATGCTTTTAGATCTTTCAGGCAGAGATGGGTATAACGGAAACGGAATGGACAGCACCTGGTGGACCACCCCATCAAAGTGGGGGGTGGGGATAGATAGGTGAGCAAAAGTCATCACAAAAAGAAAGGCTCGAACCATGAGCAAATTTAAATCATTTATCATCTGCTTTTTTGTCATCTTTTTAGCAGGATACGGGTTTTGTAAAAACTCGAATGCGGAAGATGAGGTAAAGAAAAAAGTGGATAGCCTTTTTGTATTAGCATGTGGAGGTTTGGAAAAGTATAGGGATCAAGCCCAGCCGGCAGAAAGTACGCTGGTAGAGATGGGAGAGAAAGCAGTTCCTTACCTTTTGGAAAAATTGACCACCCAGAGCGCCAGGGAAAAATGGACCTTAATTCGCATCATGGGAAAGATCGGAGAGCCTGCGGTTAATCCATTGATAAAGCGTATGGACAGCGAAGAGAAGGACGAGACAAAGCTTGCCATACGAATCCTGGGCGATATAAAAGACAACCGTGCGGTGAAACCTCTGGTTGGGCTTTTAAACAGAGAGGACTACAACATCAGAAGCCATGTTTGCGAGTCATTGGGGAAGATCAGCGATACTACAGCTTTTGATGATGTAAGCTTGCGCATGGAGGATTCGGTGGAAGTGGTCAGAAAAAGTGCGGCGGTGGCGTTGGGAAAGATGAAGGACCAAAGGGCAATTCCCCATCTGGTTCGTGGTTTGTCCGACCCTCATTTCAGTGTTCGCATGAGCTCAGCAAATTCCCTGGTGGAGATGGGTGAGCCAGCGGTCAAGCCTCTGCTCTTCCTTCTGGACCATTCCGCTCAGTCAACTTTGCATTTAGCTATCGAGTCATTAGGGAAATTAAAGGATAAACGTGCGGTGCTCCCTCTTTTAGAAAAATTAAAAGATGAAGACTGGGCGACCAGAGCTTTTGCAGTGGAAGCATTAGGCGAGATCGGAGATCAAAGAGGAATCCGGGCTATCAGAGAAATGAAAAAAGGAGAAACGCACCCGTTTGTCTTAAGCAGGATAGATCAAATCGAATGACGAATGACGGATGAAGAATGTCGAATGCTGATAACTATGGCAAACGAATTAAACAAATTGACATAATTCGTATGAATGCATACGCATCACCCTCCCCCTTGCCCCCTCCCATCGAGGGAGGGGGAGATTTATGAGGTCCCCTCTCCCCCTGGGGGAGATTCGTATGAATGTGCGTATGCACTCATACGAGCTTCGCAGGGTTAGGGAGAGGGGGCAGCTTCGGATCAAAAATTGGTGTATTTGTTAGGCCAGTCTTTGACATGATTTTCAATGAGTAGAAGATTGCCTCGACAGTTCTACAATCGTCCTACCTTGAAGGTGGCAAAAGAGCTTCTGGGGAAATATCTGGTGGTGCAAAAAGATAGATACAATCTTTCCGGAAAGATCGTGGAGACGGAGGCTTATATTGGTTTCAAAGATCCTGCCAGCCACGCTTACCGGGGTATGACTCCCCGAAATAGGGTGATGTTCGGTGACCCCGGATATGCATACGTTTATATTACTTATGGGATGCATCATTGTTTGAATTTGGTCACCGAGAAAGAGGAATACCCTGCCGCAGTCCTGATCAGAGCATTGGAGCCCACTGATGGGGTAGAGTTGATGAAGAAAAGAAGGGGACGCCAGAGGTTAAAAGACCTCACCAGCGGCCCGGCAAAGTTGTGTCAAGCTCTGGGCATCGACAGAAAATTGAATGGAGCGGACCTATGTTCTGAAATCATTTATGTTGAGGATCGAGGAGAAGTGGTGGAAAGAATCGCTTCTTCCGCGCGAATTGGGATAAAAGAAGGAAAACAGAAGAAATGGAGATTCTATATAAAGAACAATGAATTTGTTTCCAGATAAATTGAAATCACCCCATCCTGTATTTATTTTGTAACCTTTCTTTTGCATAACATTCTTTGACTTTAGTGTCAGATAGACGTATATTTGCAAAGAGGGTTTGAAGATAAGATCGAAAAGCAACTAAAATCTCAGACGCACGAGGGTTTTTGCTTTGGATAGAATACTTAGTCTTCTAATTATTGCGCCCCCCATTCTTTTCGCCTTAACCGTTCATGAATATGCTCACGGGTGGATGGCGTTAAGGTTGGGCGACCCCACGGCTAAGGATGCAGGAAGATTGACCTTAAATCCGCTTTCCCATCTTGACCCCATCGGAACTTTGATGCTTTTTATCGTTCATCTGGGGTGGGCAAAGCCGGTGCCGGTTAATCCGTATAATCTTCGCCATCCCAAAAAGGACATGATGTGGGTCTCTTTAGCTGGTCCGGGGGCAAATCTGTTGACCGCCTTTGCTTGCGGTTTGATCATTCGATTGATAAATCCCTTGTCTGGAAACTTTGATATGGGCTCGTCCGCCTTCGGCATACTGGTTCTGATGATAGTGTATGGCATGGTGATAAATCTGGTCTTAGCCTTTTTCAATCTGATTCCCTTGCCTCCACTGGATGGCTCCAAGATTTTGATGGGGCTTCTGCCGGCCGAATATGAACACCAGATGATGCAACTGGAGAGGATTGGACCATTTTTACTTATCGGAATTATCGTGATCGGCAACCTTGCCGGTGTGCCTATACTGTGGGGAATTTTGCGTCCGTTTGTAAGCTTTTTTTCCTTTGTTTTTGCAGGGGTGGATTTCTCCAGATTCTTCTAAAAAACCATGATAAAACGGTCAACGGATAGAACGGATTAAGCGGTCAGCGGATTAAGCGGATTGAACGGATGGAATGGTCAGCGGATGGAACGGATTAAGCGGATTAAGCAATGGGTGGGATAATATTTGAATATCCTTCGGTTTAAAACTCTCATCTCTGGATTCATACTTGCATTTCTTGCTTTTGGCTGTGCTCCCAAGCCAAAGCTTTCACCTCATGACAGAACGCCTGAAAACGTTTTAAGATGCGCACAAAAAAATCAGATTGAATTTGAGACCTTTGCCTGCCTTATGGACTTGAAGCTCAAAGGAAAGGAGGCGAAGTTTTCGGGAACAATTGAATTCTGTTATAAACATCGAGACACCTTCTCCTTCTATCCCCGGACATTCTTTGGAATGGGTGAGTTTAAAGCAAAAGGAGAAGATGACAGCTTGACCATTTATTTCCCCAAACAAAATGAGTTCTATCGCGGTAGCTTCTCCGATTTTGAAAAAACCGGATTGTGGAGCTGGGAGATCTCTCTGGGTGTGCTTCTGGAAATGATTTTGGGAAGAGGCGGACTCATAGAGGAAAATGTGCGATATGCAGGCAATACCGAAGACCTATTTTTGTACAAATTTGAAGACGAAAATTGGGTAAAGGAATATTGGATCGACTCCCGAAGATGTAGACTAACCAAAAGCCGGTGGAGGCCCAAAAGAGAAAGAGAGATTTATCAGATAGAATATAAGAATTTCACAAAACGTGATCATGTGGAGATTCCAAAAGTTATAAACATAAAATCCCGGACAAAAGATTCTGCCCGGATTAAATTTTTGGAGAGAAAATTTAATCTCCCCATACCCGAAAAGAAATTTGAGCTTAAAATTCCACCCGATGCCGTGCGCGTAGATTTTGAAACCTCTCAAAGATAGTTAAATGTATTCCTTCAAGGTTTGGACAAAGCGTTGCGTAGGGACAGGGCTTGCTTCGCACCGAGCGCTCAGCACGAGGTGTCCCTGTCCTGACTCTGACTTCAACGATCACGGTCTCTCGTACATTTTTTCAACAGTTGTTTTACACATCCAACTATGCAATGATCTCAAGTTTTAAGTTGCGAATATCAACTTTTGTTTGTAACTTCAAAGTGGCATGAACAAGTTTGTTGAAGAGATCATCAAAGTCATATCCAAGCAAGTTGATCTCCCGGACGAGGAGATAAGAGAGCTGGTGGAGATTCCGCCGGAGGAGAAGTTAGGGGACTATGCCTTTCCCTGCTTTGTCTTAAGCAAAAAGTTGAAGAAAGCTCCAAACCAGGTTGCGGGTGAACTCACCCTCCAACTTAAAACCACAGAATTGATCCAGGAGATTTACTCCATGGGTCCCTACGTTAATTTCAAAGTAAACAAGACCAAACTGGCTGAGTTTGTGCTCACTCAGATATTTGAGCAAGAAGCTCATTATGGTTCAGATGATATAGGTAAAGGCAAAACAATCGTGATTGACTTTTCCTCGCCCAATATAGCAAAGCCCTTTGGCATCGGGCACCTTAGAACTACCGTGGTCGGAAACGCCCTCTATCATATTTACAGGAAATTAGGATTTAGTGTTGTTCGCATCAACCATCTGGGGGATTGGGGCACGCAATTCGGAAAGGTGATTTTAGCCTACAGAATGTGGGGGGAGGAGGAAGAATTTCTCAAAGATCCCATATCCACCCTTTATGATCTTTATGTTAGATTCCACCGGGAGGCGGAAAAGGATGTCAAGCTGGAGGATGAAGCCCGCGTATGGTTCAAGAGGTTAGAAGATGGAGATAAAGAGGCAGCCGAGTTGTGGAAGAAATTCAGAGAGAGTAGCATACAGGAGTTCAAGCGGGTGTATCAGATGCTGGGGATAGAATTTGATTCCTACCCGGGGGAAAGTTATTACAATCGATTCATGGATCAGACCATTGAGCAAATTAAGGCTAAAGGTTTGGCGGAGATAAGTCAGGATGCTTTGATCGTCAACCTGGATAGGTTCGATCTTCCTCCCTGCCTTTTGAAGAAAAAAGACGAGGCAACTTTATATGCCACCCGGGACATTGCCGCCGCTATCTATAGATACAACACCTATCATTTTTACAGGTCGCTTTACGTGGTGGGGAGTGCCCAGAAGCTTCATTTCCAGCAGGTCTTCACGGTGTTGGAGCTAATGGGTTACAAGTGGTCAAAGGATTGTGTGCATGTGGATTTTGGCTGGATCAAGTTCAAACAAGAAATGATGTCCACCCGAAAGGGAAACGTAATCTTCTTGGAAGACGTTCTGAACAAGTCGATTCAACTGGCTCGAAAGATAATAGAGGAGAAAAATCCAGATTTAGAAAACAAGGAAGAGGTAGCTAAAGATGTGGGGATCGGCGCGGTGGTCTTTGCCGATTTGTCTACTCGTCGAAACAAGGATATAGATTTTGATTGGGATCAGGTGCTCTCTTTCGACGGAGAGACCGCCCCCTATGTGCAATATACCCACGCCCGTCTGTGTAGTCTTTTGCGAAAATACGACAAGCCGGTTCATAAAGAAATAGACTATAAAGTTTTTTCAACCGACGAGGAGAGCAACCTTATCAAATTGCTGGAGGATTTTCCCCGGAGGATAAAACTGGCGGCGAAAAGCTACGAACCTGCTTTTATCTGTTCGTTCTTGATTGATCTCTGCTCCACCTTCAATCGCTTTTATCAGAAGCAGAGAATCATAACCGAAGATGAAAGGTCCACCCAAGCTCGCATGCTTCTGGTCAAGGCAATTCAGTTCGCGGTGAAAAGCGGACTCTCCGTTCTGGGGATAAAAGCACCGGATAGAATGTAGCTGCAAATAGGTAGATTTTTCTTTCATCCCAAGAAAAGTGAAAATGTTTTGTTGACAGAATGAAAATTAAGAGTATATTAAAATAAGAGTTATTGGTGCTGGTTCAATCTGAAGGCACTCTCAGCCTGAAAGGAAAAACTATGATGAAATATAAAGTTGGTCTGATTCTGTTTTTATTTTTGGGGCTTGTTGCCTGTAGAGAAAAGGATTATCCCACAAACAGTCGCCCAACTTTTTGTTTTGACTCCTTTCACAGCGTTTGCAAGGATGGGGATGGCTTCGGGAAGATAATCCATACTGCAGGAAAGGGTAAGATCATCATTAGCTCTTTTAACGACACCATCCGTGTAGCGCATCTTAATGCCCATTATAATTGCTGTGCCGAGATAAAGATGGATGTGGAGAAGACTAAATTTGGTTTCGATCTTTTTGAGAAGGACGAAGGTGACACCTGCAGGTGTATGTGTTATTCTGACGTCATCTGCTTCATCTACAATCTTTCTGCAGGAACATATCTTATCAAAGTATTTGATACCACAGGCAATTTGCTTGACCAGGGATACGTCATAGTCCAACCAAAAGAGGACGATGGTCCGCGGGGGTAATGTGTTCAGAAAAGGATCAAAGAAGCGCCCATTTTTTCCTTAAAGAAATATTTCTGTTTGATTTTTCCACGCACAAATCTAACGAGTGTTCTCCTCAGTAACGTCGGCTGGTTGTTTTTTATTTTTTAGAATTTATCATATTGAATAGGTCCTCTTAAATTCCTTCGCATGGACGGTCTGAAGTTTGCTCTTTGAAGACCGATAAGAAAATATGCCACTTGGTTTTTTTAATAGATTTGTTGCAACAGACAAACTGTAGCGGAAACCTTATGGATATTGATTATTTATTCAATACTTGGTTAGGGTGGGGGTTGTACCCCCACCCTCGTTGCGGACAGGGGTGCAACCCCTGTCCGAACTTAGAGACTGTATAGAAAGATTATTCAATACCCTTTAGGTTTCCAAAAAGGATACAAGACTTACACCTTAGAAATCAGTCTGTTGGAAACAAATTACGAGGGAACTTTTAAGAAGTGGCGGAAGGCAATTGGCACCACTTCTCGCCAAAATTTGTGTGTTTTTCAGTGCTCCCCAAAATAACACTTGACACTGAATAGAAAGATCGATTATTCTATTTATCGACCATAAGTAAGAATCGATTTTTTCACAAAAGTTTGAATTTCAAAATACAAAATCTTATGTGTGAATTATGAGCCTGGAAAATAGAGTCTCAGAAGAACGCATGCCTGAAGTTTTGCCGGTGCTTCCCCTGGTGAGCACGGTTCTCTTTCCTCTGGGCATCTCCACCATTCAGGTAGGGTATGAGAAAAATCTGAAATTGCTTGAAGATCGAGGTAAAACTGGCGAAGTTATTGCGTTAACTTTTGCCCAAACTACCGACATAAATCAGCTCACTCCGGAGCAGTTGTCCAGTATGGGGGTGGCGGCAAAGGTAGTAAAAATTGAAGAATTGGGTGAAGGGGGGAAACAGGTGACCGTGGAAGGAATGAAAAGAATACGTTTGAAAGGATTGACACAGAGGCAACCTTACTTTGTGGCAAGGGTCGAATATGTAGAGGAGAAGATTGAAGATTCGGAAGGGGAGAAGCAACTGGTAAATAGAATCATGGGGCTAGTTAAACAGCTGGTGGAGCTTGATTCTACTTATCCCGCAGAGCTTTATCATATCTTTAGCATGAGTAAAGATGTTCCCGGTAAGTTCGCAGACATGGTAGCCTCGATATTTCATTTTGATCTTGTGGCTAAACAGATGATTCTGGAAGAGTTGAATGTAGGGCAGAGGCTGGGAAAATTAATTGAACTGTTGGAGGGGGAAATCAAAAAGTCTGAACTGGCACAAAGTCTCACATCGGATGTACGGAGGGATTTAGAGAGAAAGGTAAAAGAGCATATTCTGTGGGAAGAGCTAAAAACCATAAGAGAGGAACTTGGAGAAGCAGGGCTTCAGGAAAAGGAAGTTGCGGAACAGAAAGGGAAAATCAAAGCTTCTTCGCTTCCCCCTTATGTGGAAAAACAAGCATTGCTGGAGGTAGAGAGATTGAGATCGATCTCCACCGCTTCGGCTGAGTATGGCATGGTCAGGACACATATAGATTGGCTTCTCTCTTTACCCTGGACCAAAGAGAGTTGTGGGGAGGTAGACATAGAGAGATTGGAGAGAATCTTAACTAAAGAACATTTCGGGCAAAAGAAGGTAAAGGAGAACATCCTGCAGTTATTCAGTGTTAGGAAATTAAAGGGAGACTTCAAGGGGATAGTTCTGTGCTTTGCGGGACCGGCTGGAACTGGAAAAACCTCCTTAGCTCAAGCAATTGCCAAAGCCCTGGGGAGAAAATTTGTGAGAGTAAGCGTTTCCGGGGTGAGGGATGAATCTGAAATCAAGGGAACCCGCTCAACTTATACCGAGGCATTTCCCGGAAAGATTCTGGGTGCCATAAAGGAAGCAGGCTGTTCCAATCCCTTGATGATGATAGAGCAGGTGGACAAGATGGCAACCGAGAACCTCAAAGGGGATCCCGCCATCGCTTTAGCCGAAGCTTTGGATCCTGATAAGAATTTTAGTTACCTAGATAACTATCTGGGAGTTTCTTTCGATCTTTCAGATGTGATATTTGTGACTACAGCTTTGGTCCCCGATGAGATCCCAGGTTCGGTTCTTGACCTGATGGAGATAATCGAATTCTCTAGCTTCATAGAGGAGGAGAAACTGCAGATCGCCAAAAAATTTATTCTGCCCATGTTGCTTAAGAAGCATGGTTTGTCAGAGCAGGATATTCAGTTCACTGATGAAGCTTTAAAAAAGGTGATACGGCAATATACGGTGGAGCCGGGAATAAGGAGCCTGCAGAGAGAGATGGAGAGCATCTGTCGCAAATGCGCCCGGGAAAAAACCTCGCAAAGTTTTTCCCCTTGTACAATTACCACGGACAATCTGGTGGAGTATTTAGGCACCCCGATATACATTCCGGACATAGTGCCCAAACAACCGGAGATCGGCGTCGCCATCGGACTGGCCTGGACCGAGGCGGGCGGAGATCTGATGCTGATCGAGGCTTTGAAGATGAAAGGGAACGGACAGGTGATCTTCACCGGACAATTGGGCGAGGTGATGAAGGAGTCCATCCAAGCCGCCCATAGCTATGTTCGTTCCAAAGCGGAGATATTGGGAATAAACTATGATGATTTTACTAACTATGATATTCACATTCACTTTCCCTCCGGATCCATTCCAAAGGATGGACCCTCAGCCGGCATCACCGTCTCACTGGTCATAGCCTCGGTGATGAGCGACAAGCCCATAAGAAATGATATAGCCATGTCCGGTGAGGTCTCTTTGAGGGGGAGAGTGATTCCAGTGGCGGGAGTAAGGGAGAAGGCATCCGCCGCACACCGGGTGGGAATCCGCCATGTGATTTTGCCCAAGGGGAATGAGAAGAATCTTTTGGATCTGCCGGAGAAGATCAAAGAAGAGACCAATTTTATCTTCGTGGAAAGAATCGAAGATGTGTTCAAGCATGCTCTTTTAGAACAGGATGAAACACAGAGAGGTATTGAGGAAATCTTGAGAAGAGAGATAGGCAAGATGGTGAAGATGCAAAAAAGAAAGGTGAGCAAAAATAGAAAAGTTAAAAAGAAGGTGGCTAAGAAACGTTAGACGATAAAAGGAAAGTGGTTATCTTTCGCCTGATGAAAATTTGATTTTATCAGACGGAGAAATAAATCTTAGTCTGGTTGTTCAGCCGAAGATAAAAAGGGGCGGAGCTAACTTCGGCCTCGTTAGTTTTTTGATCTGTGAATATAAGGATTCAAGAACGGCTGGAGTGTTGGCGATAATTATAATAGAGGTTTTGAGTCGTGGATCAGCTGGTTGTTAGTTTTTTTTCCGCATCCAGATTAGTGTCTGTGGGAGCTGATGGCTTTAGCAAATGCCTCCAGAATCCGAGTGGGGCATATACTAAAATTAAATTGACCAAAGGCAGAACAAGGTGGATCTTGTGTCTGAAAGAATTTTGGTGGTTGACGATGAGTTATTTGTCAGGGAACTGCTTTTAGAGTTTTTAAGCACTGAAGGCTACGAGGTGTCCCTGGCTGATTCCGGGGAGAAGGCAGTGAAGCTGATGCAGACCCAGCCGGCGGACCTGGTCCTGGTGGATCTGAAGATGCCGGGAATCGATGGAGTCGAAACCCTGAAGCAAATGAAAAAAATAGCTCCTGACTCCCTGGCTATCATCATGACCGGATATCCGACCATCGAAAGTTCCATCGAAGCACTGCGCCAAGGGGCTTATGATTACGTTGTAAAACCTTTCAAATTGAATGATCTGAAGTCCTCCATTGAAAAGGCATTGCGGGAACACAAACTTAAAATTGAGATAAACCAACTTAAGGATCGAATCGCCCAATTGGAGGCGGAGTTAGAGAGATACTCCAGCCTTCAAAATAAAACCTAAGATTTTTTCCGTGTTGCGTCCAGCCTCTGTTTTCAGACCGCATTCAGATTAAAAACATCTACTCTTTTAGACAAAACACATTTGCGATTGCTTCTCAAAGGAGATTGGATCTGTTTTTCCACTTATCCTACAGATGTCCCTGTCGAGAACTGTCATTCTGACCCCGCCTTTGGCGGGGGAAGAATCTCAAACTCGTATGAGTGCATACGCATTTGAAACATGTTGAATTTATTAGATTCTTCACTTCGTTCAGAATGACATAAAGGACCTTTTTGTGGTTTTCCGACACGCTCAGATGATAAATATGGAATTTCTTGTTTTGATAATGACCCCTTAAGCTGATAGTTTGAACGGGCACAAGATCGGAGAAAGCCGTGAGTCTATTAGAAGACTATAAAAAACTCTCGAGTGAATATGACAAGGTTTTGAATCTGTCGAAAATGATATTGGCGGAGCTAAAAAAGGAAGGAAAGGAGAGCAATCTTTTCTCCCTTTTGGAGAAAAAAAAGATGGCGGGAAAAGGTATTGCTCGGTTGACTAAAGAGATAGCCTCAACTGAGATAAAAAGCTACTCTGACTCCAATTTAAAAACCTTGGCTACGGTGAAAGGTCTTCTCAAGCAAATCGCGGAAAAAGCAAAGCATCTCCAAGAAGTTGAAGGAAAGATACAAAATTTCCTCCAGCAGAAAGACCCCAAGTAAAATAGCATTTTAAAGACGGAAGACATCGCACTCCCTTTCCGACTTTGGATCCTGCGGTATGAACCGTATGGTTCACACCTGCAGACACCTGCATCTGCGCAGGATCCATAGGACAGGCTAAACAGAGTTGTGACGCTACATTTCTCAAAATGAATGTAATTTTGAGAACGCCAGGATTTCATCTCGGTGTTCGGAACGCAACTCCCCAACTTTCCAGATTTTCAGAATCGATCTCCTCCAGAATAATGTCTGGCAAACGAAAAAAGTCTTGCCATAACTTGCCCCATGAATTAAATTAAATAGACGTTGAGATTTATAGAGTTTCCTTCTGGCAGAGTGGTGAACCGTCTGGTTCAACACGGAGGGGATCAGGTGAAAGAAAGAAAGCGTCTGAATATTTCTGAGAAGGAACTTGAAAATTTTGGCACCTTTTTTTCCACGATCAACCAAATCACCCGAAAACTGCGCACCGCTTACAAAGATTTGGAGAAAAAGTTTGAGGACTTAAACCTCAAATTAGAGAAGACTAATTTAGAGCTCAGGCAAAGCTTAGCGGAGAAGGAGAAGATCTCAGGCTTCTTGAAGAATATTCTGGAGAACTTGACCTCCGGAGTTTTAGCCATTGATCAGGATGGCAAGATAACTCTGTTCAATCAGGCGGCAGAAACCATTCTGGGCTATCGAGCAGAAGAGGTGATAGGAAGACCTTATATGGAGGTGATGGGAAGGGGGATGGAGGAGAAACTTACCCTACCGTTTGCCCTTGAATGTCAAAAATTACATGTAAATGAAGAAAAAGAAGTTTGTTCCAAAAACGGAGAAAGGATTCCCATAGGTTTTTCCACCTCGCTTCTAAAGGACAAAGAGGGGGAAATTTTAGGAGCGGTGGAGGTATTCTTCAACCTGACACGGTTAAAGCAGATGGAAGAGGAGATGATGCAGGTGAAAACTTTAGCCGCTTTGGGAGAGATGGCAGCTGTGGTGGCACATGAGGTGAAAAATCCTTTGGGCGGCATACGAGGCTTTGCAGAGCTTCTGGAAAGAGACTTAGAGGAGGTGGACCCCCGAAAAAAGTGGGTAAAGAAAATCATGGAAGGGGTGGATACTCTGGACAGGATCGTCAAAAGCCTGCTTGATTACACAAAACCTGTCAAGCTGAATCCTCGCAAGGTTGAGATGGTCAAATTTCTTGATGAGGCGATCAATTTCTTTGAAATGGATGCATCACAAAAGAGAACGGACATCCGTATGGTCAAAAACTATCCACAAGATGAGCTTTTCTGTCATCTGGATATCGAGCAATTTCGTCAAATCCCTTTAAACCTTTTGCATAATGCGGTCCAAGCTATGCCGCAGGGCGGCGAAATAACGGTTGAGTTGAATCAGGATGTTGAGACAAAAGACCTTCCCCGTAAAGTAAAGGAGAAAAAGATTATCCTGAAGATTTCAGATACCGGGATAGGAATGAACAAGAAAACATTGGAGAAACTTTTCACTCCATTTTTTACCACCAAAGAACGTGGTACCGGTCTGGGTCTGTCCACGGTGAAGAAAATCGTGGAGGCACATAGGGGAGATATAAAGGTGGAAAGCGAGCCGGGGAAAGGGACGACAGTGATGGTGAAATTACCCATGATTTTATAAAAGTATGATGGTGGTTTTTGGGTATCACCTTTTTTTTGCAAAAAGGCAAGTTAAAACTTTGAGTTTAACTTATAGGGCGTGTTGAAAAACTTTTTACAGGGGAGTCTTATGTAGGGACAGGGCTTGTCCCTGTCCTAACTTTAAGGAGGACAGCCATCCCCCGCCAAAGGCGGGGCGGGATCCCTACAATAATCTCTTCTCGCCGATTAAAGCGGGTGAAACACTTTTTCAGCAGTCTCTCATAGTAAAGAAACTGGGAGTTAGCGGGTGATGGAAAAGAAGATTCTGGTGGTAGATGATGATTCGCTTTTGAGGGATTTCTTAGGCGAAACTTTGAATCGATCCGGGTATCGGGTAGATTTAGCTTCCACCGGAGAAGAGGCTTTGGAGAAGATCAAAAGAGAGGACTACGACGTAATTCTCTCTGATGTCCGTATGCCTAACATGGACGGGATGGAACTTCTCAAGACCACCAGAGATTTCCTCCCGGATGCCAAGGTGGTAATGATGACTGCTTATGGCACCGTGCAGAATGCGGTGGAGGCTATGAAATTGGGAGCCTTCCACTACGTGATGAAGCCCTTTTCCATAGATGAGATTGAGTTAGTTCTAAAAAGAGCGCTTGATCATAAACAGCTTTTATTAGAGAATAAACTTCTCCGGTCGGAGGTTTTAGGAAAATACCGTTTTGAGAACATTGTGGGTAAAAGCCCCCAGATGCAGGAGATCTTTGAGTTGGTGGAGACAGTGGCAGATACGAAAGCGACGGTGTTGATTACCGGGGAATCGGGAACCGGAAAAGAGCTGATCGCAAAAGCCATTCATTACAATAGCCCCCGCCAGGAGGGACCCTTCATTCGGATCAATTGTGCCGCACTTCCTGAAGGTCTGGTGGAAAGTGAGCTTTTCGGACATGAGAAGGGTTCTTTTACCGGAGCCATAAGACAATCTCGGGGAAGATTTGAACTGGCGGATAGGGGCACTTTGCTTTTGGATGAGATAAGCGAGATATCCCTCCATCTGCAAGGAAAGCTTTTGAGGGTCTTGCAGGAGAGGGAATTTGAAAGGGTGGGCTCGGGGGTCTCCATTCAGGTGGACGTCCGAATCATCGCCACTTCAAACCGCAACCTAAATAGACTGATAGAAAAAGGGAAATTCAGAAAGGATCTCTTTTACAGACTGAACGTGGTTCCCATTCACATACCCCCTTTAAGGGAAAGAAGAGAGGATATTCCCGCCTTAGCCGAGCATTTCTTAAGGAAATATAACCTCGAAAATAATCGCCAGATAGAGGGAATCTCGCAAAAGGTATTTGAGATGTTTTTGGAGTATTTCTGGCCCGGAAATGTGAGGGAGCTGGAGAACTTCATAGAGAGAGCAGTGGTCACCGCCAAGGGTAAGATTCTCAATCCGCGTGATTTTCCCAGGGAGCTGACCTTTGGCAAGATAAGACCACCAACAGATGAGATTAGGGTGGGCTCCACCATTTATGAGGCCGAACGAAAGTTGATCTTAAAGACGCTGAAGGTACAGGGAGGAAATCGAACTAAGGCCGCAGAAATTTTAGGAGTTTCAACTCGCACCTTACGTAACAAGTTACATGAATATGGTTTGAAGGATGCAATGGCCGATCAAGACTGATTTTGTGTTGCGAACCCAACCGAAACTTAATTTCATTTTCCCGTTCATATGCTATGAGAACTAAATGGATAAATAAACTCATATCCGATCTCCCTAAAGAGGAAAGAATACTGGTAAACTTTAAGGAGATTCCGTGTAAAGATATGGATTTGGACTGTTTTGCTTTGGATGGAAGAATCCCTTTCGGAAGCTATAAAAAATGTTATGAATATGCACCAGAGCTGGGTAGATGCATATTTCACGAATGGGAAAAAAGTAAATCACCTGTGGATGAATGAAATGTTGTGTTAAGTCCTGCCTTTTTAAATTTCACCACCCTGAAGTGAATAACCTAAAAACATAGGATTCCAACCGCCATTTGTGGAAACCTGTTCGCGGGATCCTGGGGACAGGTTTCCTCTACATCTTGAACCTCCCTTCTTTGATTTTCATACTCAAAGATAAAGATTGTCGAATGTCGGAGTAACAACATCCCCACACATCAACAAGCTAACTATATCCGAAATTTGCAAAAAAGATGGCGCCAGCACCTAACTTAAGTTGGGTGCTGGCTTTCCCAACTGAAAAAAGCAAGTTTAATCAGATAAGGAAAAAGGTAAACGTCATTCGGTGTGTGGGGATAACAATATCCCGACACAAAAATAGAAAGTCTTTTTGCGCAGTTGCTCGATTCATGGTTCGACAAGCTCACTATCCTGTCTTCGACCCTGCACTTCGTCCTAATCCCGCCTTTGGCGGGAGAAGGAAGGCTCAGACCCGAAGGGAGCCTGTGTCGAAGAATCGAGCTAAAAGACGCCCAATGAATTGGGCAACTACGAAACCAAACTTTCCTGTCTTCGAGAAGATCGGTGTTTTCTTGGCATATAATCCCGAAGAACTCTGCGGTATCCGAGTTCATCCTGAAGGGATTTACCCTGAAGGGCTTGTCTCGGACGAAAAAAACTTCGACATAATGGTCTGATCACTCTTGACTGGCAAAGCGAAAATTGCAAAAGTTTGCAGATTTTGATTAATTTACTTCCTTTCCTGCCGATCATAGAAATAGTGCAAATTATGCAAGTTGATTTATTGCCTGCTTGTAACTTTCGTCTGTCTTGAAACTATCTTTTGCATTCGGGCTAAAAGACAGCAGATCTTAAGTTCTGTGATATGGGGATGGTAACTGGGTGCTAAAAGATAAGCAGTCAAGACTTTTTGGCGAAAAGAGTAAAGGGGGAACTTCGATTTCATCAAATAACGATAAGAGGTCAAAGCTTGAGTTTTTAAAATTTTTTCAGCCTGACTAAATCTCTGCTCAATGTTTGCAAAACCACTTTGAAGAATAGAGGCAGGAATTCTTCCCGTCCCAAGAGGAACTTTTTCATCGATCTTCGGCGTAGTTCTTTGATGGCTATCACGGAGACAGATTAAAACGATCTCCACAGAACAAACAGAAGGGAGTTTTTCCCTCCGACAATCTGATTGAGCTTATGTCTGATCTGCAAAGTTCACCCCATCATCCAAACCTATCGGATATCCAGGTGGAAAAAAGGATCCTGGAGTCGGTTGATCTCTTTAAAAGCGCAATGGAGGATAAGATCAACCGTCTCACCCAAGCTAACAGGAGACTGAAGCAGAGGATTTTTGATCTCTACACCATCTTCGAACTCTCCCGCAAGCTCAATTCAGTGCTTGATCTGGAAGTTTTACTGAGTGAGACACTTTCCACCTTGGTAGATCAATTAGGCATCAAAAGCATAGCGATATTACTCCGCAGGGATACCAAGCAAGAGGTGCTCTCTTTCCTCAAGCTCAAAGGAATACAACCCACATCGTCTACTAAGATAAATGAGTGGGAGATCAACCTAAATGGAGTATTATCCCGAATGATTCTCTCCGAGAGGGAGCCTTTGTTTTTCAAAGAAATTCAACCCCATATAAAAGATGATATTCCTGAGATGGAAATTCTCAAAACATTAGACTGTAAGCTATGTGTTCCCTTGATAAGCAGAGATGAGCTTGTTGGCATTTTGATTTTGGGTCCCAAGAAGACAAATCTACGGTTTGTGGACAGCGATTTAGAGTTCATTTCAGTTCTGGCGGATCAGCTCACTGTGGCAGTGGAAAATGCCATACTTTATAAAAATCAAAAGAACATAAACGCAGAGCTGAGAAGAACCCAAAAGCAGCTTATCCAGTCTGAAAAGCTGGCGGCGTTGGGACAATTGTCAGCTTCTGTGGCTCATGAGATTAACAACCCCCTGGGGATTATCAAAAACTATCTTCTGATTCTCTCCGAGAGCGCTGATGAGTGCGATCCCCATCAGCGCAATCTTAAAATGATCAAGGAGGAGGTTGGCCGTATCGCTCGTATCGTCAAAAGTCTTCTGGATTTCTCTCGTCCGGAGAATAAAATGACTCTTTTGGATTTATCCTCCGTCCTGAAGCAAACTATCTCTCTGATAGACAAAGAATTCTTGAACAGAAAGATCAAAATCAAAAAAGAGCTGCCTGAGAATCTGTCGCCAGTGACAGGATCTGAGGATCAACTCAAACAAGTATTTCTTAATCTGCTGGTCAACTCTAAAGATTTCATGCCTAAGGGTGGAGAGGTTACAATAAGAGCGCGGGATACAGACCAAGGGGTGGAAATTGAATTCTCAGATACAGGTTGTGGAATACCACAGGAGAATATTCCCCAGATCTTTGAGCCATTCTTCACCACCAAGCAGGAAGGAAAAGGGACCGGTCTGGGATTGTGGATATGCTACGGCATAATGCAAAGACACGGAGGAACCATTCAGGCAAAAAGAAAGAAGAAGGGGACAAGTTTTCTTCTCACTTTGCCAAAAGCATCAGGCTAAACAGGATGTTTGTTTTTCAATAAGGAAGGAGATTTATGCTGAATGATAATACAAGAATACTGGTGGTAGATGATGAAAAGGGAATGTGCGAAAGCCTTCAAACCCTGCTTTCCAAGGTGGGGTATGAGGTCACCACGGTGGAAAAAGGCGAGGAAGCGCTAAAAAAGATAAAAAAAGATAACTTCGATCTGGTGATCACTGATATAAAAATGCCCCGGGTGGATGGGTTGGATATTCTGAAGGCGGCACGGAAAAAAGATGAGGATGCTTTAGTTATTTTGATGACCGGATACGCCTCCTTAGAATCAGCCATCAGCGCTATCAATCAGGGGGCTTATGATTATCTGATGAAGCCGCTTGAGTTTTCTGAACTTAAGCTCACCATACGGAGGGCTTTGGAGAAACGAAGGGCGGAAAAAGATAGGATCAAGCTTTTGACCGAACTGAAAAAGAAAAATCTTGAGTTGAAGAAAAAGGTGGCGGAGCTGAATGCTTTGTATAAGGCGGGAATGTCCTTGAGCACCACCGTGGATCTGAACGTTCTTCTCAACAGGATCGTCTCCTTGGCCACTGGGGTTATCGAGGCAAAATCCGGATCAATTATGCTTATTCAGAAGCCGGAGAATGTGTTAACCATTGAAGCCGCCATCGGTTTGAGTTCAGATATTGTGAAGCACACCAGATTAGAATTAGGTTCAAGCATTGCCGGTTACGTGGCTTTGAAGGGAAGCCCTTTGATAGTGGAGGATATTGAAAAGGATTCCCGATTCAGTCATTTAAGCAAAAAACACTATGTCACCAGATCGCTTTTATGCGTTCCTTTAAAAGCTAAAGATAAGATTTTGGGAGTGATTAACTTAAGCGACAAGACCACCGGAGGCTCCTTCACCAAAAACGATCTGAAACTTCTGATCACCTTTGCCTCCCAAGCCGCCATTGCTATAGACGATGCGGAACATTTCAACCAGAACTTGAGAAAAATCGAGGAACTTGCGGTCCTGTATGATATTGCCAGCCAACTCTCTTTCATGGAGAACTTCCAGGAGGTTTGCAGTTTCATCTTCCAGAAAACAAAAACAATTATGCCGGTTGAATTCGCTTTATGGTTTGACTGGAATGAAAAGGCAAACGAGCTGATCTTGAACCTACCTCAAGGGCGTGGGAATAATAAACGAAATCTTATGATTCCCTTGGCAAAAGATGATATCTACGATCCAAAGAAGGTGAACACAAAGATCAAGGAAAGCTTAAAAGATGACCCAGATTTATCGCCGCATGTGGATTCAATAACTTCCTTTCCCATAATTGCCGAAAGGAGCGTCCACGGGGTGCTTTCAGTGGGAAACCGCCAGCAAAAAAGTTTATCCGATGAACAGATTCGCTTGATCTCTATAATCGTCTCCCAATCGGCATCCGTGTATGAAAAACAGAAATCCTTACTCAATGCCACTCGTCTGGTGACCATGGGGAATTTAGTTTCGGAGATCACCCACGACTTAAGAAAGCCTCTAACTAACATTAGAGGAACCTTACAACTTCTAAAGGAAAAAGGGTCAAGTGCTAAAGATAAAGAAAAATACTTTAACTTAGTCGAAGAGGAAATCTTCCGTTTGGATGGGTTGGTAAAAGAAATCGTCAGCTTCTCCAATCCTTACAAGTATGAGATGGAGAGAAGGGACATTGTTTCGATCCTTAATCGAGCATTGAAGCTGGTGGAACGAGATCTGGCTACCAGAAAGATAACATTAAAAAGGGAGTATAAAGAAGGACACATGGTTTTGGTTGACAAGAATCAGATGATGGAGGTCTTTTTGAACATAATTCTCAACTCAATTGAGGCAATGCCCCAAGGTGGAGAATTGAGGGTAAGCAACGGCACTTACAAAGACCCTAAAAGAGGAGGGGAGTTTGTCCGGATTGGCATAGCAGATAGCGGATGCGGAATCCCTCCTGAGAATCTAACCCGGATCTTTGATCGCTATTTTACCACCAAAAAAGAGGGAACCGGTTTGGGGTTGGCGGTGGTGGAGCGGATAGTGAAGGCTCATGGAGGTTTCGTCTCGGTGGAAAGTCAACCGGGAAAAGGCACAAGCTTTTTTGTGAACCTGTCAACGGTCTAAACTTTTTGGCATTTAGGATTAGAAAATTAAATATGTCCTATGGATCCTGCGGAAAATCTGCAACGATAAGTAAAGGGATTGCAGTCGATGCACTCCTTTATAAGTTTTGATTTCTGCCGATAATAGAAAAAGCAGTGCAAGTAAAAATAGATAAAATTAAAAAAATCTACTACCCAGTAAAAAAGTATGGAGAAAGAAAAAGTTAAGATATTGGTCATCGATGATGATCCAAAAGTTTCCTGGCTTTTGAGCGAGGGACTGGGAGGCATCTACCATATTCTCTCTGCCAAGGACGGGCTGGAAGGGTTACAGATGGTTTCCAAAGCTCGTCCCAATCTGGTCCTTCTGGATATAGAAATGCCCGGGATGAAAGGACTGGAGGTTTTAGACAAGATCAAGTCCATGGATCGTCCCGCCGAGGTGATCATGCTCTCATGCCATGGAGAGACCAAAAATGTGGTGGAGTCGATAAAAAGGGGGGCTTCTGAATTCATCAACAAGCCCTTCGACTTCAAAGAGGTGGAGATCCACATTCAAAGTGTACTGGAGAAGAATCGCCTCAAACAGGAACTGGATCATTTAAGATCGGAGCTGAGGACAAAATCTCAATATGAGAAGCTGATCGGAGATAGTTCCGGCATGCTTCAGATAAAGGCGGTAATCGAGCAGGTGGCGGATAGTGAGCTGACCGTTTTGATCCGGGGCGAGTCGGGCACCGGCAAGGAGATAGTGGCAAGGATGCTCCATTCTCTTTCGGGCCGCAAAGAAGGACCTTTCGTCAAATTAAATTGTGCCGCCATTCCCAGGGAACTTTTGGAGGCAGAGCTTTTTGGCTACGAGAAAGGAGCTTTCACCGGCGCGCACAAGACCAAGCCGGGAAGGTTTGAGACGGCAAATAAAGGCACCATCTTTTTGGATGAGATCGGCGACATGCCTCTGGAATTGCAGTCGAAATTGCTCCAGGTCTTGGAGCATTACGAGTTCATGCGGGTGGGGGGAATAAAGACCATCAAGGTGGACACCCGAATCGTATGTGCCACCAACCGAGATTTGGAAAAAGCTTTAAAAGACAGAACCATAAGAGAAGATCTATTCTATCGTCTGAATGAGGTCACCTTAAACTTACCTCTGTTAAGGGAAAGAAGAGAAGATATTCCTCTGTTGATTGAGCATTTCCTGCAAAAGTATTACACCCTCTACAATAAAAAGTATCGTCCCCTTTCATCTGCTACCATAGAGCTTTTACAAAATTTCGACTGGCCCGGAAACGTACGACAGCTGGAGAACATCATCAAGCAGGTCGTGGTCAGAGAAGATGAAAACGTGGCTTTAGATACCATCAAACGTCATTCCAGTGAGTTAACCTTTCCATCTGTATCAACCAACCCAGCTTCTAATCTGAAAGGCTTTGCCCTGAAGAAGAGAGTGGGAGCCGCGGTGGCCTCAGAGGAGAAAGCCTTAATCACCCAGGCTCTCAACAAGACCAACTGGAACAGAAGAAAAGCCGCCCAGCTTCTGGAGATAAGCTACCGCTCACTTCTCTACAAGATAAAAGAATACCAAATCGGGCAGTAGGGCCTGATTTTCTTGCCCTGCTAGAGCCTTCCCCCTTCGACCTGCGGTACTGGCGGTTCTGGGCTTTCTGTAGCTCATTTTTATTTTTTTCAGCCTTCCTTGAATGATGATGTTTGACCGGTGCTTCTGGTGCATCTGGTGCTTCTGGTGGTAATTTTAATTTTTTTCTCACTTTTCCTCCAGTTCGTTCTCCTGCAACGAATTGTGGATATTTATACCTGTATCCTGAGGAAGGAGCTTTTCGTCCCAAATGATGGCGGAGCAACCACTTGGCGTTTTTGCTTTTCGGAAGCCCATGGTGGAAAGGAGCCTGCCAAGACGCGAGTAAGTGAGCCGGCTTTCTTTGGATCTGCTCTGGTTGAAAGTATCGGTGATGGTTTTAACGGGAAGAATGCCATTTGTTACCAGGTATCTTAATCCTGCGATAGTATTGGTAATTTGAGATTCGAGGTCGAGGGGTTCGGTTTCGGGATAGAGTTTTGGTAATTCCTCATTTCTTATGGCTTCTATTTCCTGCCAGAAGAATTTTTCGGCTTCCGAGGTTTGGAATGCTTTGTCCTTAAGCCGGATAGCTCTCAAGGCATCCTGGATTTTCGGCTTATAGGATTTGCTTTGCAATCTTTTAATACTCTTGTCGATCAATAGCTCAATGAACTTCAAATACCTGGAGTCGTCGCTTGGATTAGTCTCAGGGTCTTGATCAATTGGATGGTTCATATCTAATCTCCTTTCCGCATATCCAGGACAGCATTCAATTGTCTGCATCGCCCGTTAGAAGGAGGAAGTGAATTCGGAAGTTGACAAATCCCCCTGAATCCCCCTTTGCTAAAGGGGGATGCGTATGCATTCATACGAATTTCAAGACGAGCGCAAAACAAGATATGCTCTCCATAAACAGGGGAGCTATCTTTTTCACCATCAAGGTTAAGGTATATTTGCTCTTTATGGAAAGAGAGAATAGGGGTTAGGTATCAGAATGGTCCCAAACTCATATAAATGGGGTTCCATGTTAACTTGGTGTCGGGTGCTCAGGGCACCTGAGCTACGAACTAAAGCCTAATTGCTCGGCTGGGGCGTCTTTGGCCTTTGGCGCCTTCTTGAAAGTTACATTCACCTGCCCAAGAGGTGGGCAATCTATCCTCTTGCCGTTTAGCAGTTCCTCGATTGTAATAATCTGCAACCGTGGATAAGGTTCCTTGTGCCAGGGCGATTTGTAAAATCCGCCGCTTGCAGCTTCGGCTCGCATCGGTTTTGTTGGCTTTTCAATAGAAATCAGGACGCCAATTGCTGCCTTTTCACGCTCTACGACACCACGCAAGTCTCTGACGTGTGATACTGTTACATGCCCGGCCTTAACTGAAAGTATGATTTGCTTCGTCTTTGCCTTACTGCTATCCGGCTCATCATGAAAGTAAAGCCGACCATCTATACCCTTATCCGCCCCCTTTTTCTTCTCGACGGGCCTAGCCCCAACTAATCCTAACGCCCAACACTCAAATTGGAAAGGATCATCTTTTGCAAGCTCTTTTGCGCCAGCCAAGTCCGTTGGTTCACCAATCACTTCATAAGTTTGGAGTACTTTCTCCCCAAATGAATTCTGGAGCCGATGTTTTATCAAGTTAACAGAAAGGTGAGTGATGTCCATGCCTATCCACCGACGATCCAATTGCTGCGCAACTGCAATTGTTGTGCCGCATCCACAGAACGGGTCGAGAATTAAATCACCTTCATTGCTGCTTGCTTTGATAACGCGCTCAAGTAAAGCTTCTGGTTTCTGGGTCGGGTAACCGAGACGCTCTGCGGCATTGCCCTGAAGCTCGGGCATAACCCACCAGTCCTCCGGAATTTTTCCTTTCGGGTGGAGACGATCCCGTCCTTTCATACCCATGGCACTCTTAACTCCAGGCCCTCTCAAAGATCTGGCTTCGCTTTCTGGATGGTATGCGATCCTTACAGTGTCCCGGTTGAAAGTCCACTCATCACCCTTGGTATAGAAAAGCAATATGTGATGCACGCGCGGAAATCTCTTCAGGACATTAGAGGGGCGTGTATAGCACCAGACGATTTCATTTCGAAAATTCTTTGGCCCGAATACGCCGTCCATCAGGATTTTGAGGTAATGGCTGGCGGTCGGGTCACAATGGAGGTAGATTGAGCCGGTTGGTTTGAGGACTCGCTGCAATTCTACGAGTCGCGGCGCCATCATTGCAAGGTAGGCCATCATATCATTTTCGCCGAGGAATGTGCGAAACGCCTGCATCGCCTGCGATACTCTTTGGTGACCACTTTCAACTATCTCTTGATAAGCAGCAGCCGCGATTGTGTTCCATTCCCACGTGTCCTCAAAGGCCTTTATTTGAGCGGCGCTACGGCTACCATTTTGTTCGGCGAAAAGAACGTTATAATCCTGATTGCTTTTGAACGGCGGGTCGAGATAAATAAGGTCAACTGTCTCATCCTTGATGTATCGACGAAGAATATCAAGGTTATCGCCGTAGTATAAAACGTTTTCCGCCATACATTATCTCCACGAACACATTTTCTCACACTCAATCAACTTTTTCAAGGCTCTTCAACAATATAAGAGCTTGGAATAGCGTCAATGAACTCCGACCTTCCAGCTAATGCAACTTTAGTTATATCTCGATCACGCACTTTAGAGTGCAAAAGAAATAACTCTTTCTTTGCTCTTGTCATTGAAACATATAATAACCTGCTGTCTTCTTTTTTTTTGTCTTCATCCGCTCCTTTGTACGGTAGAATGTTATTTTCAATCCCGACAATAAAGACATAGTCTGCCTCAAGGCCTTTAGCTTTTTTCATCGTAAGAATTCTAACACTGCATCCTCGCGAAGAGATTGACAAATTTCTCATTTCCTCAACAATCGCAATGATCTCCTTTGTGAAACTTGACATGTCTTGCCACAAATGTAGTTTTTCTAATATTGTGGAAATAAATTCAGGAGCATCTTTCTTTTGGGATTTTCTTAACTCAGTAATCACATTGATTGATTTCGTTAATAGGGCGTCATTTTTTACCAATTTCAATCTTGTATATAAAGTCTTCCGTTCGCCAATCTCGTTCCAACAATTGCTTACGTGTTGCAGTGCCTTTTCTCGTTTGTCTTTATTTTCATCTTTGTTTATTTCTTCTATGAGTATACGAAAGTTAAAGTTGTCAGTCGGCTCTTTCAGCCATCTTAATAACAGACATATCAAGTAAAGGTCAGTATCTTCAATATCGAACTCGCAGGAAAAGTTGATGAATTTTTTTCGCAGTTCACGTTTTATTGGGGCAGAGTAGTGAGCACTCGGAACTAAGATTAATGTATCGTATGAAGGGCCGATTTTATTTATTGTCCTTGCTATAAAATTAGCCTCTAGATTATGGTGATCAGAGGTATGAAGTTTTATACGCACATCTGATTTTTCAGCAAAGGTGATTTTTTCAAGTAAGTCGGGATACCCACCATTGTATCTTTGGACCATACAAAAAGCCCCTTTAAAAATGTTAGGAGGGCATCTCCAGTTTTCAGTTAAGTTCCGAACTATACCATTTGGAGCGTAGTCCTTAGCAAAGTTTCTTATGTACTTTGGGTCACCACCTCTGAAGCCGTAAATACTTTGATAGTCATCACCAACAACAAAGAGTTTATCTGGATTTTCACCACTTAGCAGTTTAATAAGTTCCCATTGAGAGTAATTAATATCTTGGTACTCATCGACTAGTAAATGTTCTATTTTTTGTTGTTCGGCTCCCAAAACGCTTCCGTTTTCCTTCAGCAGTTTGCAGGCAAGAAAAAGCTGATCATCATGGTCAATGTAGTTAAACTTCCTCAGAAGACTTTTATATTCATCACATATTCTGCACTTTAAACTATCTTCCCTTTCACATTTACCTTTTTGCCTGCATATGATTGTTTGTTTTGCGTCTTTTCTTTTCGCACCTACTATTTGAGCACAGTCTGCTGAAAGAACCTCTCTCAAATTATTAGTGGGTAGGACTTTAAATCTATTCTTCAGGCCTACCTTCTTATAATTGTCTTTTATTATTCTATGACTTAGCTTGTGCATCGTGCATATTACGGATGGTTGTAACTCTTGTTCTACATAAATTCTATTACCATGACGCTTTGTGCTAATTCTCTTTCTCATGTTAGTAGCAGCTTCGTTAGTAAAAGAAATAACTGTTATATTGTCAGGGCATATCTTCTCCACTTTTACTAAATAATTTATCTTGTAGGCTAGAGCATACGTTTTTCCCATACCTGGTCCTGCTAATACCAAGAGAGGTTTTCTAATTTGAACTAAATCATCAACTTGCTCATCCTTTACCATAGTTGAACTCCGTCAACAATTCCATAATGAAGACAGCCGCCATTTTTTTCCCTTTCTGCTAAACTTCCGATTTTCACAAAACCACCATCACCGTATTTGAAGGCGAACCTTCGCCGGTTTTATTTATCGCTATAACGCGATATTCGAGCTTTTAGGTCAGGAGCCCCGTGCTCCTGATTTATCTTGGTGTTAGGTGCACAGGGGACTTGACCTACGGGTTACTTACCCTTCTCGTTGTGGGGAGGCTGGTTGCGAGAGATGATTCGACTCTCCTTGGCCTCCGCTTCCTTGATGCTACCCATCTGGTCGATCTGTACCTTGGCTCCGGGAACATGGTCCTTGCTGCCGGGAAGATGCTCCCGTAGTCGATCTTGTACGCGGCCCCGCTGGGCGACGCCGGTATAGTTGTTTTTGCCCCCGTCTGTCAGTATTTTGTAAACAACAGGCTTGTTGTTCGGGAGCTTTTGGATGCCCTTCTGATTGAACGGTACCGTCTTCTTTGCCATCGATTAATCCTCCTCTTGGGTTGCAATAATGATTGTACAGCTTGTAGGCCAGGAGCCGCGTGCCCCTGATTTATCTTGGTGTCAGGTGCACAGGGGACTTGACCTACGTACTGCGGATGTAACCTCTCCTAACAACGAATATTATAGCGAGCAGACCTGTAGAAGTCAAGGAAAATCCTACGAAATCTGGGATAATACACCCGGCGTGGCAAGCAGGTCCGCCTGAACATAGAACCCCCTATAGTCCCCCTTATCAGGGGGACGTAAGACGCACTCTTGTGAGGGTGACAGACCCAGTCTGGCAAGCAGTCGCGGCCCCCCCACCCTGAACCATACGGTTCAGGGCTCGCCCACAGGGCAAGACCCGCCCGAGGCGGACAAGCCCGCCAGAGGTGGGCAAGACCTGACGGAACATGAAAGCTACCGTTCGCTTCTGTATAAGATCAAAGAATACCAAATCGGGCAATAAAAGAAAAACCTCTTTCCTCGGGACAAATCTTTTCCTTCAAAAAGAACTCTCCGTAAAAGATAATTTTTTCCATAAATTCGGGACAGCCCCTAAAAAAAGCTTGATTTTTTGGATGAGGCAGTTTAACTTTAATTTGACCAAGAAAGGAGGTAAAAAATGGCACAAAGGATTAATGTTGCCGGAGTGGTGCTTGTGGTGGCACTGCTAATTTTGGTGTTGGGGGTGAGCCAGGGGCTTTCTGCAGATTGGTCAAACATCCTTAAAGAAACGAAGGCAAAGTATGCCAAATTCGAGAAAGAAATCAAGGATATGACCATTATGCAAGAGATGAAGATGGTTATATCTGAGAAGGACAAGAAGGAGATGACATCAGAGATGAAGATGCTAAGAAAGGGCAAAAAATTCAGGACAGAGAGCAAAATGCAGATGCCCCAGAGCCCCGACATGCCCAAAGGAATGGGAGGAATGGAGACTGTCATTATTTATGACGGCAAAGATACGTGGATGATCTCATCTTTTTTGGGGAAGAAAAAACTTTCGGTTGAAGAGGAAAGGCAGTATCAGACGGAGAGAAATTGGTGGGATTTGATCTCAGAAAAGGCGAAGATTGTGGGAGCTGAAAAAGTTGACAAACGGGAATGTTATGTGGTCGAGACTAAAGAAGAAAAAGAGTTTCCATTTACCAAGATATGGTTAGATAAGAAAAGTCTCAATTTAATCAAAGGTGAGCGCAAGCAGCCAAAAGAAGAAACCATGCTTTGGGTTCACTCAGATTTCAAGAAGATAAAAGGCGATTGGGAGATGCCTTACAAGACTGAGATATACACGGGTGAAAAGCTTGTGTCCACTTTCCTTGTCAAGTCCCTTGAGATAAACAAAGGACTATCTGATGAGTTATTTGACCCGAATAAGGTGAAGGTGAAAAAATTCGATATGCAGGAAATGATGAAAAAGATGATGCAGGAGGAAGAGGAGGAAGAGGACTAAGAGTGAAGATAAAAAACAGTTGACCCAGAAAATGCATCGGCATCTCCTTCAGGATGAGTCCTAATGCCGATACACCAGGATTTGGAGTGTTCACCTTTAGGTGAACCAAATAAAAGCTCTTTGCCTTTTCCCCGCCAAAGGCGGGGATCCTGCGGTATGAATCGTATGGTTCACACCTGCGAACAAAAACTTTTCCCCAGGATCCATAGGGCAGGTCAAGCTAAAGCTTGACACTCCAATTTGCTTACTTGAATTTTAGTTCTTCAAGATATCTCTTGAAAAAAGTTTACATAAAATTGAAATAAATTGATCAAGCGGAAAGAAGGGGGTGAAAATGAAAGTAGTAAAAATGCGGAAGGCGGGATTTGAACCCGCACGGCTTTCGCCGCCACCCCCTCAAGATGGTGTGTCTACCAGTTCCACCACTTCCGCATTCACTATTCTTCTCTAAATCAGGACTATTTCTTTGCGTAAATCCCTCAGGATAAATTTATTCCCACAGGAAAATGTGGAGCACTTCTGGCTGCCGAACTGCAGAACTTTGGGAATAATAATCTATTCTCCTTCACCCGGTGGCGGCACCTGAGGTTGTTCCGAAGGGGTTTGAGGCTGCTCCTGTGGTGCAGTGCCGGGAACGCTGGTTGCAGGGACTGTTCCTTCGGTGGCTCGTTTCTGCGCCTCTCTTTGAATTCCACTGGATTTTCTTCCTCCGGCTCCGGTGACTGGAGAAAGGAAACTGAGTAGTAAACAGCTTAAGAAGAAGGCAATAGCCAACACCGTAGTTGCCCTAGATAAAAAAGTAGCCGCTCCCCTTCCTCCAAAAACAGCCCCGGTGATCCCGGAACCTCCAAAGGCTCCTGCCAGTCCCTCACCTTTGGCAGATTGCATCAAAACCACCATGATCAAGGCGATGCAGATTATCACATGCAACATGGTTAAAAATACTATCAAAGCTACCTCCTGAAAAAGGTAAAAGATTCTAATTTAAAATCAAGTTGCCTGAAGCACTCCAAGAAACTTATCAACAGGTGTTTAAGATTTAATTGCGCTTCTTACGATTTTCTCAAAAGCCTCAGGGTCTAAGCTGGCGCCTCCCACCAATGCTCCATCTATCTCAGGCATCTTAAGCAATTCCCTGGAGTTCTCTGGTTTGACCGATCCTCCATATAAGATATTGATCTTCTCAGCACATTCTTTGCCGAACTCAGACGAAAGAAGTTCTCTTATAAAAAGATGGACTTCGTTTGCCTGTTGGGGAGTGGCGGTTTTTCCTGTTCCGATTGCCCAGACCGGCTCATAGGCAATCACAGTTTTCTCCGCCTCTTGGGCGATCAGATCCTTAAACGCACCTCTCACCTGATTTTCGACAACTTCTCTGGTTTTGTTTGCTTCTCTTTGGTCTAACTTTTCTCCCACACAGATGATAGGGGAGAGGTTAAATTTTAAAGCAGATTTCACTTTCAAATTTACAAAGTTATCAGTTTCAAAAAAAAGGTTTCTTCTCTCCGAATGTCCTATAATAACATATTTACACCCTGCTGTCAACAGCATAGAAGGGGAGATCTCTCCAGTATAAGCTCCTTTTTCCTTCCAGTGCATATTCTGAGCACCCAGCAAAATCGGGGAATTTTCGATGGCTCTTTTAACCGAGGATAAGGAGGTGAATGGAGGACAGATTACCATCTTCACTCCATCCACATCTTTTAGCCTTTGTTTCAAATCGGATGCCAGTTGAAAGGCTTCTTCCTCAGTTTTATACATCTTCCAGTTGCCGGCGATAATAGGAATTCGCATAAGCCGTCCACCGTCCGCGGTCCTTCGACTTCGCTCAGGACAAGTCCACCGATGCGAAGCATTCATACGAACCGCCGCTAAATAATTTCCTCTATCCTTTAATCGGCTAAGAAACTCTGTTATTTATCTGTCAATGCTGCTACCCCGGGCAGAATTTTTCCTTCTAAAAATTCCAGCGAAGCTCCGCCTCCGGTGGAGATGTGAGAGAGTCTACCTTCTAAATTTGCCTTAGCTACTGCCGCGGCTGAGTCTCCGCCTCCCACAATGGTGGTTGCCCCTTTCTGGGTTATCTTGGCAAGTTCTTCGGCGATCTTTATGGTGCCGGTTGCGAATTTACCTACCTCAAAGACTCCCATGGGCCCATTCCACACTACAGTTTTCGCCTTTTCCAACTCAGTTGCGAACTGTTCCAGAGTTTTAGGACCTATGTCCAGACCCTGCCAATTAGGTGGGATGTCGTCCTTTCCTACCACCTGAGAAGGCGCATCCTCTTTGGCTTCAGGTGCTACCACCACATCCTCGGGCAACATAAATTTGACTTTTTTGTCTTCAGCTTTTTTCAATAGCTCCTTTGCCAGGTCAATTTTGTCTGGTTCCAGCAGGGATTTTCCAATTTCCTTGCCCATAGCCTTGTAAAAGGTGAAAGCCATCCCGCCGCCAATTAGGAGCGCATCAACTTTGTCCATCAGATTGGAGATCACATCTATCTTGCCGGAGATCTTTGCTCCGCCCAGGATGGCTACAAATGGTCTTTGGGGATTGGCTAAAGCCATGCCCAGATATTTCAACTCCTTTTGCATCAGATAGCCCGCCGCACATTGATTGAAGTATTTGGTCACCGCTTCGGTGGAGGCATGAGCTCTGTGGGCTGTGCCGAAAGCATCATTGATGTAAACGTCGCCTAAACTGGCAAGCTTTTTGGCAAACTCCGGGTCGTTTTTCGTCTCTTCATCATAGTATCTTAGATTTTCTAAAAGAAGCCACTCTCCTGATTTCAATTCAGAGACAGCTTTTTCAACTTCAGGTCCGATGCAGTCATTTACAAATTTGACCGGCTTTTCCGCAGGATCCAAATTCGGAGCCAAAAGCTTCTCCAATCTTTTAGCCACCGGCGCCAGACTCATCTCTGGCACTTTCTTCCCCTTTGGTCTGCCCAGATGGGACATCAAAATTGCCTTTCCAGCATCTTGCAGAATTTTCTTGATAGTAGGCAGGGAGGCAACAATACGCTTGTCGTTAGCTACTTCTCCTTTTTCATCCAAAGGCACGTTGAAATCGACCCGGACCAATACCTTTTTATCTTTTAATTTAAGATCATCAATTGTGAGTTTCTCCATATTTCCTCCCTATGTGTTCGGGTAGAGGCCTGGTCGGGTGGGGGTTGCACCCCCACCCGTCTTGTCTCAGGGTAGGAGTACAACCCTACCCTAACTTTTACTACTATTTCGCCATCAACTCCAGCATCTCCACCATCCTCACGGAGAAGCCCCATTCGTTGTCATACCAGGAGAATACTTTGGCTAAATTCTTACCGATCACCATGGTGGAGAGGGCGTCGAAGATGGACGAATAGGGATTGTGGATCACATCCGTGGAGACGATAGGGTCTTCGGTATATTGTAATATCCCCTTCATTTTGCCTGAAGCTGCCTCCTTCATGGCATTATTTATGTCCTCCACGGTCACATCCTTGGAAAGCTCACAGGTTAAGTCAACGATGGAACCAGTGGTAACCGGAACTCTTAAGGCAACTCCATCCAGTTTTCCTGCCAACTCTGGAAGAATCAATGAGAGAGCTTTTGCCGCTCCGGTAGTGGTGGGGATGATGGCCGCTGCTGCCGCTCTTGCTCTTCTTAAGTCTTTGTGAGGTGCATCCAAAAGTCTCTGGTCGCTGGTGTAAGCATGAACGGTGGTCATAAATCCTCGCACGATGCCAAAATTATCGTTTAAAACTTTGGCAATCGGTGCCAGACAATTGGTGGTGCAGGAACCGATAGTGAAGATCTGGGCACTCGGATCGTATTTATCCTGGTTTACACCGAGCACTATGTTTAGAACAGAACCACCTGATCCTTTTGCCGGGGCGGAGATCAATACCTTTTTAGCTCCGGCATCGATATGCTTTTTAACGTCATCTGCGGTGCGGAACTTGCCGGTAGATTCCACCACCAGCTCCACCCCCAGCTTTTTCCAAGGAAGGGAGGAGGGGTCTTTTTCTGCGAAGACTTGAATCTTCTTTCCATCCACTACGATAGAATTGCCTTCAGCCTTTACTTCGGATTCCAAGACTCCATGCACTGAATCATACTTCAGAAGATGAGCCAGTGTCTTGGCGTCGGTGATGTCGTTTACCGCGACTATATCCAGGTTAGGATTGCCCATGGCGGCTCGATAGACCAGTCTTCCAATTCGTCCGAACCCATTTATGCCAACCTTTACTGCCATCTGGTCCTCCTTTTTAAAAATGTTCGAACATCATTTTTACAATTCGTTATCTACCACAAGATCGGTTAAACGATGGAAGAATATAAAATAAACTCGTCGAATTTGCAAACAAATTCTGTAGGGAATTTGTTTGTGCCAAGCTGAGATGTCCTTTTGCCACTATGTTTTGTCCGAAAGTCCTTGCGGACATTTCAGACCTACGGCTGTAATTCTTTCTTGCGTAGCGGAACCTTCATGGTTCCGCATGTAGATTACTTAACACATTTCCGAAGGACAGAGTATATTAAGTCCCTTTGAGAATGTAAGAAAGTCCAAGTGTGACTTCAGGTCCACTGTAGTCTTTCAGCCCGCCCACCCTTTCGCTGAAGTTTACTCCTCGATATTTAAAATCTGCCCCGATCACGAAAAGCCGACTTAAAATAAATTCTATTCCTCCGCCAGCATGCCATCCAAAAGTGAGATAAGTGTTAGTGCCGCTATATCCACCAGAACGCAGGTTTTCAATGCCTGAAACGAATCCAAAGCCTGCATCTATATATGGTTGCCATCTAGATCTCTCGATAGGGAAGAGGGGATAGAATTTCAATTCTGCCGAAATCGGATAGATGGTCACTCTCTTCCAGTAGTAGTATCCGTCAGGGTCGCTGTATCTGGTCTCTCCGCGGTAGCAGCTTCCCAATGAAAATCCTAAAGCAAATCCTTTTTTCAAACCGGTGGAGATAAAAAACTCTCCATAAGGGGCGGTAACATTGCTGAGGATCTCCTCTCCGGAAGGAGCTTGCATATTTTTTGCCTCTACTGCACTCCAGAATCCCATTCGAATTCCAAGCATGTGGACAGAGCTTAAATCTTTAGCCCTGCAAGAATCGGGAAAGAGAATGCTCAACAAAAAGCAGTTAAAAAGTAAAAGCCTTTTCATATTGGTTAGCGAATTGGTCAACGGATTCACCGTGAACGGAATAAACGCCCAGACGCCCGGACGGGCCCGTCGGGGGCGTCCGTCTGGACGGATTGAATGGATAAGATGGTTTTAAAGGTGTAAATTGTTTGATTCGTTTCCTATGGATCCTGCGGACAATAGCTTGATTTCTTTATCCAAAGAACACCTCGGCGATTTCATAAAGTTCGTCATCGATGCGTTTTGTCTTGGCGGTAGCTTCTTTTAAATCGATAGCAACGATTTTGTTACCCCTCAAGCTGACCATTTTTCCGAACTCGCCTTTGTGGACCAGATCAACTGCAGCGACGCCGAACCTTGTGCCCAGCATGCGGTCGAAAGCAGTGGGTGAGCCACCCCTTTGGATATGGCCTAAAATCACAAAGCGAGTCTCAAACCCTGTTTTTTTCTCAATCTCAGCTGCTAATACCTTTCCTATGCCCCCCAGTCTCACATGACCGAAGGCGTCCTTTTTTTCATCCTGCACCACAAAAACTTCCTCTTTTTTCTCCTCTTCCTGTGTGGCAACCTTTGCTCCCTCAGCTACCACCACTACACTGAAGTCTCGCCCCCTTCCGTGTCTTTTACAGATGGCATCGCATACCTTATCCAAATCCACCGGCTTTTCCGGAATCAAAATAAAATCCGCTCCCCCGGCTATTCCTGCCTCTATGGCGATCCAGCCGGTATGTCTGCCCATCACTTCCACTACCATAACCCTATTATGAGATTCGGCTGTGGTGTGGACTCGATCGATAGCATCCATGGCGATGTTTACCGCGGTATCAAAGCCAAAAGTATAGTCGGTGCCCCATATATCGTTGTCGATGGTCTTGGGCACGCCCACTATTTCTATCCCTTCATCGGTAAGCTTGGCGGCGGCACCTAAGGTATCTTCGCCGCCCACCGCGATGATGGCGGAAAGCCCCAAAGCCTTTTTCTTCTCAATGATTCTCTTCACCCCATCCTTTTCTTTGAACGGGTTGGTGCGGGAGGTTTTGAGTATGGTTCCCCCTCGATGAATTATCCCGGAGATCTTGTCTAAGTTCAACTCCTCAGTCAGCCCGTATTCCATGAGTCCTCGCCATCCCTGAAGTATGCCTATGACCTGATAGTTATAGTTGAGTATAGACTTTCTCACCACCGCCCGGATAACCGCATTCAAGCCGGGACAATCGCCTCCGCCGGTTAAGATTCCAATCTTTTTGCTCATACATCCACCTATCTTCTTTGTGTTAAATAGCTATCTTTCATTGGGATCAAGTATAACTTATAGCTCTATTGCTCACTTTTATTGTCGTCAATTTCTTCGTTTATCTTCACTACTCATTAGACGGTCAATCTGAGACCTAAGTTTATACGAGCTTAATGAGCAATTGTTCGTTGCCGTTGAATTTATTTAAGATCACTCAAAATCCAACTCAGCTCTTTTAGTTGTCTGATAGCAAAATCCGGACTAATATCATCGCAAGGGATAAGGTCCGGATTGAAATGCACTGAGATCATGCCCACATTTTTTGCTCCCCACACATCAACATCAGTTAAATCTCCTACATGTGCAGAACTTTGAGGTTGGCTTTTAAGTTGGGTCAGGGTACGAAGAAAAATGCGGGGATCGGGCTTTCGAATCTTAAGCTCATTGGAAAATGTGGTGACGTCAAAATACTTCATCATTCCGAGTCGTTCTAAAAGCACCCTTATGGTTTTCCCGGGCGTTGTGCCGGTATTACATATCAGACCAACCTTATAACCTTTTTCCTTCACCCGGGTTAAGATTTCCTCCGCACCATCAATTAAATTTGGCGGATCCTCCAAAATAGGGGAGACGAAGGCTTCCACCAGATGGGGCATTAATTCCTGGGGAATATTCTTTAGCTTCTCATCATTAAGAAGATCAAACATGATTTTCAGTTGTTCCTCAGTGGAGAGGTCCAGATTTCTTCTCCAGGTTTCTTTGCATTTCTCGAATCCTTTATGATAAGCATCAAGTAGATGGTCAGATTTAACCTCTCGTCTATTCTGCTGAAGTATTCTGCTTATTTTATCTGCTCTTTTAATTCCGTATTTTTGATTATCCTGCGGGGTATTGGAAAGCAGCGTATTCCACAGGTCGAAGGTTACGGTGTCAAACATTTAAGAAACCCTTCTGAATGAGTTCTTTGGCTTTACCAAATGCCTGTGCCCGATGGCTGATTTTGTTTTTCTCCTCCAAAGAAAGTTGAGCAAAGGTTTTGTTCAGGTGCGGTAGATGAAAGACCGGATCATAGCCAAATCCATTTTCTCCTTTTTCCTCGAAGGTGATGATTCCTTTCACCTCACCTTTAACGGTTACGATATGGTTCACATCTTTTGCTAAAGCCACCACGCAGATAAATTTTGCCCCTCTTTTTTCTCGGGTAATATCCTTCATAAGGAAGAGCAATTTTCTGTTGTTGTCTTCAAAGCTACAATGCTCGCCGGCAAATCGGGAGGACAATACTCCCGGCACTCCATCTAAAGCATCCACCTCCAGTCCGGAATCATCCGCCAAAGAAAGTAACCTGGTGAATCCACAGATGGCTTGAGCTTTTATGATTGCGTTTTCTTCAAAGGTTTTTCCGGTCTCTTCCACTTTGGGAAAACCAGAAAAATCCTCCAAAGTCAAAATCTCTACCGGAAGGTCCGACAGAATATTTTTTATCTCTGTGATTTTGTGTTTATTATTAGTTGCCAGAACAATTTTCATGATCATCCGTTCTATCCGTTTAATCCGTTCACGGTGAATCCTTCGGGGCAAGCCCTCAGGACAAGTCCGTTCAGGATGAATCCGTTGACCGTATTTATCAATATTTATCTATATCAATCCTTTTCACTCCGGTTATCTTATCCTTCAAAAACCTTTCGCCCACTTCCACAAATCTATCCGGAACGTCGGAAACATAAAACTTTCGAAAAGATTTTCCCGCTGATTCTCTAAGAAGCCCGTGATGTTTCAGAAGGCTTTTGACTTCTTTGGCTGTCTCTTCTGCCGAATCAATCAATTTCACCTTCTCTCCTATAATCCGGGAAATAACTTTTTTCAACAAAGGATAGTGGGTGCAACCCAAAACCAGGGTATCCGCTTGTTTTTTGATCAAAGGATTAAGATAATCTGATGCAATTAGATCAGTAGCCTTCTTGTTTATATAACCTTCTTCCGCTAACGAGACAAACAAAGGGCAAGGAATGGAGTAGATTTTCAATTGAGGCACCTGTCTGTGAATTGCTTTTTGGTAAGCTTTGGAGTCGATTGTTCCCACAGTTCCGATCACTCCGATTCTTCCATTTCTGGTAGCCTTAATGGCGGCGGCTGCGCCCGGCTCAATCACGCCGACCAACGGAATATCATAGTTTTTCCGCAACTCTTCTAAGGCAAAAGCAGAGGCAGTGTTGCATGCCACCACAATGAACTTGACCTTCTGGCGAAGAAGAAAGTTTATGTTTTGAAAGGCGAATCTTTTGACGATCCCTTTTGATCTGGGTCCATAAGGATATCTGCCGGTGTCGCCGAAATAGATGACGTTTTCGTTGGGCAGAAGATGGAATATCTTCTTGGCAACGGTCAATCCACCCACGCCTGAATCAAAGATACCGATGGGGTTGGAATTTCCTTTTGGTTTTGCTGAGCTTTTATGTGAAGTGGGCATGATTAAATTCCGACACTGTTTTTTACCTCACCCCCTATCCCCCTCTCCATTTCATGGAGAGGGGGAACAAAGGGGGTGAGGTCTTTGAAACGCTAATTTTATCAAGTCCTTGAGATTTTTATCAAGAATTTCAGCCACTGAAGTGAACCGTCTTCATTTAATGGACTCATATTTCTTTTTAAACTCCTTTATACTCTTATATAAAGCCTGGGCGATCTTTTTACGAAACGAGCCTTTCTTTAACAAAGCTTCCTCTTTTTTATTGGAGATGAAGGCGGTCTCAACCAGAGTTGCCGGCATATATGCGTTGTTTAGCACCACAAATCCTGCCTGACTTACTCCCCGGCTGGGGATGGATAGTTTCTTTTTCAGTTGTTTCTGAATCATGGCGGCAAGATCTGAAGACTCCTTAAGATATTCGCTTTGCACCAGGTCCATCAAAATAAAGTCCAGATCATCCAGGTTATGGCTCACATCATCTGGATGTTCAAATCTTATAGAAGAGTTCTCCAGAGCGGCGACCGCTCGGGCTTCATCACTTTTAGCCGAAGCCAAGAAGAAAGTCTCACATCCCCGGACAGTTTTGTTTTTGGAAGCATTGGTGTGAATGCTTATAAAAAGATCAGCCCCATTTCGATTGGCAATTTGAGTTCTTTCCTCCAGAGGGACCAGCACGTCCGTCTCTCGGGTCAGAATGACTCTTAACCCTTTTTCCTTTTTCAAAAGCTCTCTTAGTCTTTTGGCAATGTCCAAGGTTACCTCTTTTTCAACCAGTCCACCTTTTCCCACCACCCCTGAGTCCGGTCCACCGTGACCTGGATCTATTACAATCACGTCGATCAGGCCGTCTGTTAGCTTTTCCTTTTCACTGGAGATATGACTTAAAGGGAGCTTAGCCGTGTCGCGGGATGAAGGTGTGTGGATGAGGGAAATCTGAATTCGATAGGGATCACTCCTAAGATTATGGCTGAAGTTGACAAAGGGTTTCTTTAGCTTGAACGAAAGTTGAGCGGAGTTCTCGAACTGAAAGGCTTTTATCCATCTCAGGAACTTGGGGGTTTTCTTTTTATTGAAGAACTCTACATCCAGTTTTCCTTGATAAAAATTGATATTCAAGTACCGGTTTTGATCGGCGAATAGCTCGTATTCTCCCGGCCGGCTTATAAATATCTCAACAAGAATTCCGTTCACCTTTTCCGCAACCGTTAAATCTAAGATGTTGAATTTGCTCTCATGAAAAATTTTTGGTTGCTTATATGTTTGAAGAGAATGTATACGTTCCCAAATCCTTTGGAAGCTTTTTAGTGAAACCCACAACGTGCCATCTTTAAGTTTTATCTCATAGGTGAGATTGTAAACTTCGGAATCGTAGAGCATATAAGGGGAGAACCAGTTGAAAACGATCTGGTGGTCATCAAGCTCAAGCACCACCTTTCTGAGCAGTCTGTGCCAGTAAACCTCGGCGTCCAGGATGCAAGACAGCTCATTCACCAAAATGTATTCTATGTCGTTTATGTTTATGGTTTGGACATAATGACTTTTGCCGTCTTCGGTTACAAAGACAGAAGAAGAGGCAGAGGTTGAAAAAACAAAAAGCAAGACCAGCAAAAAAATGCAAATTCTGGGGACACTATATTGGTTTTTCATTTCTCAACTTTACCCCAAAGAATTTTGATTCCAAGGAGCTGTGTTTGATTTACCGTTGTTGGGGATTCGACAAGGATGAAGATTTAACGCTGACGTTCTTTCAATGCCCGACGTAATTCCCTTTGAACTTCCCTGTCCTTTATAGTTTTTCTTCTATCAAAAAGTTTTTTTCCAATTGCCAGTGCCAGTTCCAGCTTAGCCACTTTGCCCTTAAAGTAAATCCTTAGGGGAACCAGGGTGAATCCCCTCTCGGTGGTTTTGCCCACCAGCCTCTTTATTTCTCCTCTATGCATGAGGAGTTTTCTTAAGCGAGTGGGGTCGTGGTTGAATCGGCTTGCCTGATCGTAAGCACTGATGTGCATATTATGAAGGAATATCTCTCCTTTTTCGACTGTGGCATAGCTGTCCTTAAAGCTGGCTTTGCCCTGCCGCAGAGATTTAACTTCAGTTCCAACCAGCGCAATCCCCGCCTCGTAAGTATCAACGATGTGGTAAAGATGGTGCGCTTTTCGATTGGTGGCCACTACCCGGATTTGTTCTTTGTCCTTTCGCATCCCTTACGAATATATTACGGGTGCAATCATCCTGCAAGAGAAATTTAAAATAATGCTTGCCGACATGTAGAAAAGAGATTATATTAAATGTGAGCCGAAGTGGTGGAACTGGTAGACACGCTGTGTTCAGGGCGCAGTGCCCATTGGGCATGTGGGTTCAAATCCCACCTTCGGCATTTTTTTATTTATGGAAGTTTTGTTATGAACTGGATAAGGGTATTCTATTTCGATACCAGTGCTATAGTTAAATATTATGTTAAGGAGAAAGGCAGTGATGTCGTCCAACGAATAGTCGGTGGATCGATAGGGAAATCGAGGAATGTATCAGTCACTTCCCAAACCACCCTTTATGAAGCTCCCAAAGTTCTAAAAAAGAAGTGGAAATTGCCCCAGGGTCATGTACAAAAGATAGATGAAAAAAGTTACAGACAAAAACTGTTTGTGTTCAGAAGATCAGCAGAACAAGTATTTAGACCCATAGATTTCAAGAGACAAATCAGAAAAAAACCATACAGCTACAGGAAAATCATGCAAAGGCACAAAATACAAGAGTGTGATGCAAGGCATGTAGTATGTGTTTTGAACTATTTGGCTAATCTTCAAGGCCCATCACGCCCAATAATAGTAAGCAGTGACAAGAAACACATACTTGGAGTCTTTGGAAAAGAGGGCTATCAAGTTTTTGATCCAGAGAAACAAACAATTAGATATCTTGAAAAGATGCTTGGCTGTAATTTTGACTAAAGAACGGAAGTAACTCATTCTTGTAGTGGTAAGTGCTGTGTATGTGTGAACCCTAAGGTTAGACCAAATAGCTTTACTCTTTCTTTTCCGATTACTGCGGTTGATGGAACACCACGCGCTTGGTTTTGTAAATGTAATCATTCCCAAAAATTTGCTTCCAGGAAAACAAACCCCTCTCTTCATCTGTTTTTTCAATGTCTTCCACCGTTATCCCGTAGGGTGAAAAATCTTCTGTGCAGAGCAAGACATATACTCTACGCCGAGAGGCTTCATACGTTATTTCATTCAGGGCTTCCTCCCAATCCTTTTTTGGAATATGGGGGTAAGGTTCCTGCCGGGGCCATATGAGGGTAAGTTTGCGATAAATGTTGGTAATTATGACGTCGTTCGAATCCACGTTTTCCTTAAGAAACTTTAAGCTCTGCCTGTTCAGATTTCCAGGATGCTCCATTGCCGGGAAGGAGCCTGAACTTATTCCTTTGTAAATGCTCAAGGTGGAGATAATTTGAATTCCCCAAAACAGTATAGTGGCCAAAATGGTTAAGCTCAAAACTATCCTTTTCGTCCTTCCTCGGTCAAAGGTTTTGTAAACATGAGAAATACCAGAGAAGACTAAAAGCAGGAGAAATGGATACAGGGGAGCGGTAAACCTTGAGCCTATGGGGTCAATTGCTATGGTCGAACTGGTATACAGAATTATTGAGCTGTATAAGACAAAATAAAAGATCACTCCAATTTGAGGTTTAAGCAAATTCCTAAAGGATTTGGAAAAAAACACAGCCTTGAGGAACAAAAACAAGAATATAAGTATACACAATAAAACGATCATTCTGATCCAGAAAAAAGGAAATTCCCATTCAAAAAAGAAAACATATTTCCAGAAACTCAAATCAAACGAGAGGAAATCATGATAGATGGTTGAGAAAAATCGGAAAAGCTGATGCATAAAGGAATATTTTGAGGGAAATTGCGTTTTGCCGGCAAGACCATAATAATAAAAACAGACCAGGTAGTGAAGAAAAACAGGTATGCTTGCCACCAGCGTGAAAGTGAGCGTTTTCTTAAACTTCTTGGACCCGGGATGATAATTGCTCAAAAAAAGAGTGGATAGAATTCCTGTGCCAATCAGAGAAAAACCAACGTAGCGGGTTACACTTCCCAAACCGGCGAAGATACCGCTCCAAATCAGATACTTGGTGGCTTTCTCTTTCGGGGCTTTGAGGAAAAGAATTAACATAAACAAGAATAGGAGGGAAAACATGATGTACAAGGTTTCAGACCAGCAGAAACTATAAAGATAAATAAGTGAGGCTAAAAAGAGCGCGGAAATCGCACTGAAGTGTGCGGCGAACTTTCCTTGAAACTGTAAACCCAAAAGAAAGACAGTGACCACCAGGATCACAAAAGAAAGAATTGAAACTATCCGTGCGGCATCAAATAACTCAGCCAATCCCGGGCCTTTAATTGCGGCGATGGTCAAAGGATAAAGGGGTGGCCAAACGGGATTAAAAGCTTTTCCCCACTGTTGTTGGGTAAAACGGCTGGCCATGACCAAATAATTCTCTGAATCAACGCTTATCCCCAACCCACCCGAGGTCATGACATAGATTACCACAAAAGCCAGGGCGGCATACAGAAGAGAGAAGATGAAGCTATTCTTGAAAAGATTCAAAGGTTAATCCGCGTTTGAAAAGAGGTGGTTTTTATTAGCCCTATTCCACACTTTGTCACTTATCACGACTTTTGTTTACAAACTCGGAAAGAGTTTGGGCGAGCGTATTATAATAGAAATTGCCTTTTTGTCAAGCTAACAGTTCGAAGCTCCCATATTTGTGGCAACTTTTCAAGGTAGGATATGGCTTAAGTTGAAGTTGGGGGACTTTTCTGTTTACCAAGACTTTTTCTCTCCAAATATTTGTTGAGGTGACTCACTTAGGACGATCAAAGGCTTAAAGTGAATTACTATGATTTTTCGTTAAGATCAAAAGACTAAAGCCCTTCGACTTCATGCCACATCGAAAACCAGTGTGGCATTCAGTCGAATGTTTAATAAAAAATTTAAGCCTTTTTGCTACAAACTTGGGAAAGCTCCAGAAAAGCAATTGACAAAAGCGTCATTTTGCGTATTTTACAAGTAGACAAAGAATTAATAGGGCTGTTAGAGCAAGTTAAAGTCCAAACTGACGATAATCTATGAGGAAGTAGCTCTATCATTTTTTATCCCCGAAAGGAGAATTTTAATGAGATTGAAGTCGATTTTGATTTTCGCTTTAGTGTTGATTTCGGTTGTTTTATGGCAAAGTTCTAAGGTGATGGCTTTTGAAGAGATCTATGCCCGGGTGTGGGTTAGCTCTGTTGAGGAGAAGGGGACGCTATTGGGAGAGAGGGGCTTGGATGTCGATGCGGCTGGACCCAACTGGGTGGATGTGGTTGTCGACTCAGAACGCTTGGATAATTTGTTGGCAAAGGGATACAATGTGGAGGTTGTGTTCTGGACCCCGGAAGAAAGAAACGTTGCACTTTTTGGAAAGGACTGGGATCGGCAGTTTCACAGCTATAATGATATGGTATCGGAGATGCAACAGGCAGCTTCAGATCACCCAAGCATATTAATTCTGGACACTCTGGGTTATTCAGTTCAAGGCAGGATGATTCTGGGGGCAAAGATCAGCGGCAATCCAGCTTTAGAGGAGAATGAGCCAGAATTTCGGATTATCGGAAATCATCATGGAAATGAATATATGTCTGTGGAGATGGGACTGCTTATGCTGGAGTATCTCACCGACAACTATGGATCAAACCCTCAGGCGATGCATCTGGTAGAGGATCTGGAAATCTGGATCATCCCCATGATGAACCCGGATGGGCGGACTGCCGGCACAAGGGGCAATTACAATGGGGTGGATCTTAACAGAGATTACGGCTACATATGGAATGGCTATTCACCGGGGATTTTCTCTCAGGTGGAGACCAGGGCTATAAGAGAACACGGGATGAAGAACAACTTTTCCATTTCTTTATCCTTTCATACTTCCGGTGACGTAATGAACTATGTATGGAACTACAAAGATTTTCCGGTAGCGGATAGCGCCTTTATTGTGGACATCTCTGAAGAATACGGGTCATATAATGGCTATTGGGTGGTGGAGGGTTACAATTGGTATCAAACCTACGGAGATTGCAATGACTGGAGTTATGGTTCCAGGGGAGATATAGATGCTACCATTGAGACGGACGATTACAATATTCCCAATGTCTGGAACCAGAACAGAGACGCCATGCTGGCAATGATGGAGAGGGCAGATGACGGAGTGAGGGGTATAGTGACCGATGCAAGCACTGGAGAACCGCTCGAGGCTATGGTCACATGTATGGAACTGGGACTGCCGGTTTACGCGGATCCCATTGTGGGTGATTATCAGAAGAATCTTCTTCCCGGCACATATACCCTGAAATTCTCTGCCAACGGATACCAGGATACCACCATTTCCGGGGTGGTGGTGAGTGGGGACTCACCCACCATCTTGAATGTAGCTTTAAGACCTAGTTTAGAACTTTTTGCCGTACACGTTGTCTCGTGTTATTTTTATGATCCTTACTCCTGGCCCAATCAATATCCAAACAATCCCACCAACGCTTCTGCGGCTTTGGGGCTTCCGGATGAGATCTTTGCCTCCTTGGGAAGAGGTGGTCACATTGAGCTGGACATGGGCGAGGTCACCCCCATAGTGGATGTTGACGGAGATGATTTTACCGTTCATGAGGTCGGCACCTCTGATGGATACCATGTCTACTGGAGTGACCTTCCTTACGGAGGGAGCTGGAGTTTTATAGGGAGCGGGTTTGGAACCACTTCATTCGACATTTCTTCTCTTTCAACGGATACCATTAGATACCTTAAGATCGTGGATGATAATGACGGAAGCGCAACTGAGTGGTATCCGGGATGTGATATCGATGCGATCACCCATGCCCGGCAAGTTACTGGTCCTTATGTGACCCTTTACAGCTACCGGGTGGATGATGATAGCCTGGGTCAAAGTTCGGGTAACAACGATGGGGACGTTGATTTCGGGGAGACCATAGAGTTTACCATGGTGTTGGAGAATATAGGAGATTCCACCGCTTATGGTGTGGAAGCCACTTTGAGCACAACTCATCCATTGGTCAGCGTGATCGCCAGCCAACAGACTTTCGGCGACATACCAGCAGGTGACACCATGGCAAGTGGATCTGAGTTTGTGTTCTCAGTTTCTACTGAGATAGGTGACGGTGAGATCATACCTTTCCATCTGGATATAAACGCCACCAATGGTAACTGGGGTTATGAGGGTCCCAACATTTTAGCGCATGCACCTCTTCTGGTCTATCATTCACTTGATATCGACGACATTGTGGGCAATGGAAACGGAAAGGCTGATCCAGGAGAGACCTGTAACCTAACGGTTACTTTGAAAAACGAAGGCACCAGTGAGGGGAAACAGGTGGAGGCTATTTTAGTCTCAGATGATCTATACGTAACTGTTACCTCGGGGACGTCTTCCTACCCAGATATGCCTCCTGAAAGTACTGGTGCGTCTCTGACTCCTTACCAAGTTACTATAAGTGAAGACTGTCCGGAGGGTCATTCTTCTTCCTTAATTTTGGAAATAGCCGCCTTTGGCCCATACTCTTCGGTGGATACCTTTGCACTCGTTGTCGGGAAGATGCCCATTTTGCTTGTGGATGATGACGGTGGAGGTCCATACGAAGGCTATTTCTTTACCGCTTTAGATTCGGTTGGATTAGCATATGATGTATGGATTTATGAAACCTTCGGTGCACCCACGGATTCTGTTCTGGAATTGTATCAGGCGGTGGTATGGACCACAGGTCCTGACTATGGAACCATGGCAAATCCCAAGACCTTGACTGCTACTGATCAGGAGCGGCTGATGACTTATCTGGACAACGGAGGAAACCTGATTCTTTCCAGCCAGGATTTGCTGCATGATAACGATCCTAATACCTTTATCACCGATTATCTGCATGTGGCAGGTCACAATGATGATGAGAGCATACATTCGGTAGCCGGGATGACCGGTGACACCATCTCCGACGGAATGGCTTTCACCTTAAGCTATCCATTTTATAATCTCTCAGACTGCATAGTTCCTGGATCAGGTGCCACTGGAATCTTCTCTCAAACAGGAAAGGCTTCTTCAGCCTTTGGAGAAAGAGTGCCGATGGACCGTGTTTCCGGGGCTGGCACTCCCGATTTGCTTGATTCTTGTGCCTTGCGCTATCCTGCTTCCGGGCAGTCAACCTACAAGGTGGTCTTCTTTGCATTTCCGTTTGAGGCGGTTCCCCAAGCCGGTTCTTATCCCAACAATTCCTATACCCTTATGCGGCGGATCATGGGTTGGTTTGGATTAGAAAAGCCATCATATATCCGCGGGGATGCTAACGGAGATGGGATCATAGATCTGGCGGATGTGCTCTATCTAATAAACTATCTATATAAAGGCGGTCCTGCTCCTGATCCTTTTGAAGCTGGCGACTGTACTTGTGACGGAATTGTTGACCTTGGTGACGTGCTTTATCTCATCAGCTATCTATACAAGGGCGGACCGGCACCAGGCTGTTAGTCCCTCTTCCGGCAAACTAGCAATAACTTTCACTCGTAGGCAGGGCTCTCTCGCCCCGGCGGGATCTGCCTATGGCATGACCAGTCCTGCACAAATTCTCAATGAATTTCCCCCTCCCTAGATGGGAGGGGGTGATTAAGTCAATTTATTTAATTCGTTTGCTATAGTAAACTGTTCCACTGCGCTTGTATATTAGCCCCGGCTCTAAAAGAGCTGGGGCTTTTCTTTTGTCAGCGCAACACTGGTTGGAAAGGAGAATTTGGAGTGTTCACCATTAGGTGAACCTTATAAAAACTCGATGTGTTTTAAGAGGTTTCAGGTCAAGCTAATAAGGACAGCCATCCTCCGCCAAAGGCGGGGTTGACCTACATGATTTCAAAAAATACAAGGCAGAGTCTCTATCTTTAAGTGCTTGACAAATTCATGAAAGTATGTATATTTCCAGTAGCAGGAAAACTGAACGTAGCTCAAAACTTTTGGGTTGCATTCCGGGGTTGATTTGAAAGACAATCTATTTCTGGTTTACGGGAGCGGTTTAAGTATTAACTATAACTTCTAATAAACTTGAGAAAGGAGAGGTTCATAATGAAACAAAAGAGCACGATTGGAAGCTTCCTGCTTATCGTTTCATTAGTTTTGGTCACCGCGGCCGGGACGTCCCTGGCTAACCCGCCCACTTCTTACGATCTACGAGACTACGGTTATGTAACCGGGGTCCGGGATCAGGGACCCTACGGCACCTGCTGGACGTATGGTGCCATGGCCTCCAAGGAAGGTAACCTCCTCATGACCGGCAACTGGGCTGCGGCTGGGGAGACCGGCGAGCCCGATCTATCGGAGTGCCACTTGGACTGGTGGAACGGGTTCAACACGTTCAACAATGATGACGACCCGGGGGGTGGTGGGCTCACCGTACACCAGGGCGGCGACTACATGGTGACGTCTGCGTATCTGACACGGGGCGAGGGGGCAGTGCGGGAGGTCGACGCACCATATTCCGGCATCACAACTGCACCGGATCGATACCACCCTGACTATCACTACTACTACGCGCGGGACATCGAGTGGTTCGTTGCCGGGGCAGATTTGAGCAACATCAATACCATCAAGAACCAGATCATGACCGAGGGCGTCATCGGGACGTGTGTGTGCATGTCGAGCCAGTTTTTGGACGACACTTACTACACCCACTACCAGCCGCCCAGCAGTACCATAGACCCCAACCACGCCGTCGCCATCGTGGGCTGGGATGACAACAAGGTCACTCAGGCTCCGCAGCCCGGCGCATGGCTAATCAAAAATAGCTGGGGACAGTACTGGGGTTTAAACGGCTACTTCTGGATTTCCTACTACGACAAGTGGTGCTGCAAACATCCAGAAATGGGAGCCGTCTCCCTGCGCAACGTCGAACCCATGGCTTACGAGCACTTTTACTATCACGATTACCATGGCTGGCGTGATACCAAGGAGGATTGTAGCGAAGCATTCAATGCCTTTACCGTAGAAGGCGACGAACTGCTTCAGGCGGTGAGCTTCTTCACTGCCGCAGACAACGTGAGCTACACGGTGATAATCTACGACCGCTTTGAGGGCGGCGAACTTTTGGACGCACTCTCGACAAAGTCTGGCTTGTTCGACTATACCGGATTCCACACCATCGATTTGGATACGCCAGTGGGACTCTCAGCGGGGGACGATTTCTACATTTACCTGGAGCTCTCGGATGGCGGTCATCCCTACGACCGAACCTCGGATGTTCCGGTCTTACTGGGTGCGCAGTATCGCACCATTGTGCAATCGGCGGCCAACCCCGGCGAGAGCTACTATCGCGATGGCGGCACCTGGATTGATCTTCAGAACTTTAACGATCCACCATGGACCGGCACAGCTAACTTCTGCATGAAAGGGCTGACCGTGGACCGGGGTCTGCGAGTCGACCCAGTGGATGATTTTAAATCTGAAGGAGCTGTGGGTGGTCCTTTCTCACCCTCAAGCATGGTTTACTATTTCGAGAACAAAAACCCCGCGCCCATCAGCTATGAGGTGAGCGTCGATCTGAGCACTAATTGGGTGACCCTCTCTGGTGATGTCTCCGGCATCCTAAACGTGTATGGAACCGGCGAGGTTTTTGTCGAGATTAACAACAACGCTGAGGTGCTGGGCCAGGGTGCATACTTCGCCACGATTTTCTTTACAAATACGACTGACCACGCCGGCGATACCACCCGCCAGGTGCAGTTGATCGTGGGAGAACCTCCAGTTCAATATGAGTGGACGCTGGATAGTGATCCCGGCTGGAGCGCGCAACCCGACTGGGCTTTTGGCGATCCGGCTGGCTATGTCGGTGATCACGGTGCTGATCCAGACAGCGGTCACACCGGAAGCAACGTCTATGGATATAATCTTTATGGGGATTATCCTAAGAACCTGCCGGAGAGATATCTGACCAGCGACGCCATCGATTGTTCGGAGCTGTTCAACGTACATCTGAAGTTCTGGCGCTGGTTGGGCGTTGAGGAGCCGAGGTTCGACCACGCTTATGTGCGGGTCAGCCAAGACGGAATCGACTGGACCACGGTTTGGGAGAACCCCGAAGAGATCATCGATACATCCTGGATAGAGATGAACTTAGATATCTCAGCCCTAGCAGACGACCAGCCAATAGTTTATCTGCGCTGGGTCATGGGATCGACCGATGGAGGCTGGCAGTCCTTTGGATGGAACATCGACGATATTCAAATTACGGCCTTTGAGCGTGGTGTTGCCCGTGGTGATGCCAATGGCGATGGGATAATAGACCTCGGGGACGTGCTTTATGTGATAAGCTATCTCTATAAAGGCGGACCTGCTCCTGATCCTTTTGAAGCTGGTGACTGTGATTGTGACGGAATTGTTGACCTTGGTGACGTGCTTTATCTCATCAGCTATCTATACAAGGGCGGACCGGCACCTGGCTGTTAGTTTCTTCTGATGCATCGGCATTAGGAATGCTAATTCGTATGAATGCATACGCATGCCCTTTAGCTTCGGGAATTCTCCCCGTCATTTTACGGGAGATCTTAAGACTATTCTCGAAACATCAAGAAATTTGTATTCTGTAACCATTTTTGGATCTCCTAAAGGCAAGTGCAAAAGAATATCCCCATTGGAAAGCTCGTATTTTTATTTATAGGATTGTTTCTTTTAGGGTACTTCATTTTGTCCGGTTTATCAGATCAGAAACGCTCTTTCGCCCTGGATAGGAGATATATTCTTCTTTCTTTTGACGATTTCGATAATCTGATAGGAGGCAAGGATCGTTTGCTTGCGGATCACAAAAAGGGGATGTTTAACCAATACCAGGGGAGATATGTGAGATGGTCAGGCGAGGTGTATGAAATTGCAAAAGAGATTTCAGGTGATTTTATTCTTAAAGTACAACATACCGCTGGCATTAGAAATTTCGATGTCACCGTTCGCTTTGATGGATCTAAAGCAGAAAAACTTAAGAGATTGAACAGGGGAGAGGCGGTGAGTTACACAGGAAAACTAATCAGCTTCGATCCTGAGTCTGGCTACTATCTGGAGGATGGAGAGATTGAATGAATCCTTATGGATCTTCTCCATTTTATAGGTTCTTCAATTGAATCATCACGTTACGAGCGTTACTTAATAGATCACTTTAAGTTAAAAGGGCGCTAAAAAACTTCTCTCCCAATCGATTAAGCTGACCGGATCATTCATTAAAGTATTGTCTCCATAAAAAAGCCCCGCCTTTGGCGGGGCTTTTGTTTTTCAGAGTCGATTGAGCTAAGGGGTTATTTCACTAATGTCATCTTTTTCGTCTGATGGAAATTATCCGCCTGCAACCGATAGAAGTAAATCCCACTGCTCAACTGAACACCATCGTCGTTTCTACCGTCCCAGAGCAAGGTTTGCATTCCAGCATCCTGATGACCATCAAATAGGGTTTTTACTCTTTGTCCCAGCACGTTATATATGGTCAGCTTGACCTGACAAGCTTTAGGTAGGTAGTAACTGATCTTAGTCTCCGGGTTGAATGGATTCGGCTGATTCTGGAACAGGGCGAAGCTCTTCGGAGCATTGGGGTTATCAGTCCAATCTCCGGCATCGCTAGGTGCGTTAACCTTCAGCACAACCTGGATGCTGTGCTCAAGACCATTGGGCTTTGCGCCAGGCTTTCTTTGGGCGGTTATGGTCAGGGTATACCAACCAGTGTCAGTCTCCGCTGTGGTGTAGACATTCAAAGTGGTAGAATCAGTTGGGATAAGTGTAGCCCGTTCAAAGACCCCGCTATCCGGTGGAGCAGGCAAGCCTGAGACAAGCAAAGTGCAGGGTTCATCAAATCCAAACAGAGAGGTTAGCTTCACCTTATACCCTGCTGCATATCCCTGAGTCACATACTGGGTATCTGGAGCGGCTGAGATGTTGAAGTCCTGTACCATTAAGATAGCAGTGGTGGCGGCCCCAAATTTGGGATTGGCCCATCCTTTGATGATAAGTTCATATATTCCCGCCGGAGTGGATCCGGTGGTAACTATGGTTAAAATAGAAGTGCTATCGGGCAAAATCACTTCAGGATCGAAGTGGAAAGTGACACCTGGTGGCAAACTGCTTTCAATGGATAAAGTGCAGGGTGCGGTAAAGCCTGTATAAGGGACCATAGTCACCTGATAAGTGGTTGAGTCTCCCTTCACCACCTTCCCGGTGTCAGGATCAACATCGATGTAAAATGCCCACGTGGGAATTGTGACAACTAGAGTAACCTCCTCGCTATGCTGGAGCACCTTACCAGCTTTGATTTCGGTAGCAGTGATGGTAATAGTGTAAGTTCCCGTGTCTGCTGTATCTGGCACAAATATGTTTAACTCTGTGGTATCGGTTGGCACTAAAGTTGAGTCAACAAAGGTCCCAACAGCTAATTCAGGTAATCCAGTAACCCTTAGACTGCAAGGGGAGTTAAATCCACTAATGGATTCAAGAACCACAGTATAACTGCTGTCGTGGCCACGAGGAAGAAACATAAAGTCCGGGACCACTTCGATGGCGAAATCTTCTGGAGGACGAACTATCAGAACCACGTCCACACTGCGCTCCACCTGGTTCTTGCTGGGGGGCACCAGTTCCGTGCCAGTAATGGTAAGCGTACATGTCCCCATAGGTGTTGTCTCAGCCACGGTAATGGTTAATGTAGAAGTGTCCGTGGGAACCAGGGTAAGAGGTTCGAACACGCCTGAAGCATCCTGAGGAAGACCTGTTACGGTTAACGTGCAAGGTGAGTCGAAACCAAAAAGCGAAGTCAAAATCACCTCATAGCTTCTCTCACCCCCCTGTGGAACTTCCAAAGTTTCCGGCGAAACCTCTATGGTGAAATCGGGTGGCGGAGTGACGTTCAGAACCAACTGGGCGGTGTCCACTATCCCCTTGTCCATTTCGGTAGCGATGACAAGCGCGGTGCAAACGCCCACAGGAGTGGTCACTGCCATATTTATCTGCAGATTTGAGGTGCCGCTTGGAGTAAGGGTATCGGGATCGAAACTGGCAGAGGCATCAGGCGGCAGACCGGTTACGGTCAATGTACAGGGAGAGTCAAATCCATAAAGAGAGGTCAGGTTCACGTCAAGGTTACCAGAGCTGCCGGCTTGAATCTCCAGGCTATCCGGGTCAAGCGCAATGGTGAAATCAGGCGGTGGAGTGACGTTCAGAACCAACTGGGCGGTGTCCACTATCCCCTTGTCCATTTCGGTAGCGATGACAAGCGCGGTGCAAACGCCCACAGGAGTGGTCACTGCCGTATTTATCTGCAGATTTGAGGTGCCGCTTGGAGTAAGGGTATCGGGATCGAAACTGGCAGAGGCATCAGGCGGCAGACCGGTTACGGTCAATGTACAGGGAGAGTCAAATCCATAAAGAGAGGTCAGGTTCACGTCAAGGTTACCAGAGCTGCCGGCTTGAATCTCCAGGCTATCCGGGTCAAGCGCAATGGTGAAATCAGACGGCTGAGCTATGGAGAAGTCGGCATCACTGATGTCATACGGATCCTCATCGTCGGCATCCGACACCTTAACTCGGCAATACTCGGATGGAGTGGCTGGAATAAGCCAGGAGTAAGAGCCGGTATTGGGGGTACTGTTAACAACCGGATCCCAATCGGTTCCGGAGTTGGTGGAGTATTCAATTTTCACATCGGCTCCATCGAAATTCTCGGAAAGCCAGGTGATCTCCTCTGTGGCTTCCACGGCCCAGCTCTCTCCTCCATTGGGAGATGTAACCCGAATCTGGGAGGGACCAATCCAGAAACAGTGAGGCAGGTTGTGTCTGGGAATATAGGTTACAGCGTCAAATCGACCGAACTTCAAGCGTCCGCTGGGAGGCCAGAAAGTGGTGTCCAGGCAAACGTGCATGGTATCCTCTATCCTGAAGGTCAAAGTGGCCAGCAGAACTCTATCACCCTCCCACCACCAATGATCGTCCGAACCGCTGGTTGCCAGAGCCATATGCATATATGCTGGATCTTCATTTAACTCCAGAATCTTGGTGTCCCAATCCTCCTTGTTCGGACCATAGGGATAGGGTTTCCGGGATAGGTCCATCATCCGGTTGTGCATGACAGTGTCCCCATCTTCTATAACATGACGGAAGATGCTCAAGACCCAGGGTGGCAGGCCATCGCAGGCTGTGCCCACGCACATGTCATTATTGTACGAAGTGAGGCTGCAATACTTGGTGGGATTGGTATGAGTCCAGGTGAGGGGAATGACAAAGCCACCAATGGAATCAATATAATCTATCTGATCATGTGTGACCAAAAGAGGGAAGCGAACTAAGTATGGTCCAGAATCAGGACTCTGTTCGCAGTCCAGACAGATCACGTTCAGGGTGTCACACTCTCCACGATCATTGGGATCCTCGGGACACTGCGCCCAAGATAAGGTGCTAAAGACAAAGATTGAAAATGCAAAAACGACCAAGTTTAAAAAATCCCTTTTCATCTTTTAACTCCTTTGATTAAGGTTATTGGTTTATAAATCAACAACTGAGTAATCGGTCAACCCGTGGTTAACAGTTATGAGTAAAGGATTGTTTTTATTCTCACCCCCTCCGAGATAATGATCAAAAGTTTCATTCATGATTTACTTTCTATTTACCTTTCGCTTTCGGATTAAACGCAAAAAATGTGCCACTGCATCTGGGTTAAAAAGAATTTTGCCAAATGGGTACGATATCAGCTAAGCCTATGAAGATTTTACACATTGCCACTTGTCATTGGGGACTGAACCAGCTTCAATCAAGACGCCTAATTTTTTTAAATAGCTCCTATCTTTCCATTATGCATTGAGTTTTTCAAATGTTGCAAACAATTGCCCAACTCATTCAGGCGTGAAAACACCATAATTTTCGTCTTCTTCCCCTCGAGTTTAAATTAACACAAATGTATATTTTGTCAAGCGAAAAAGAATCTATTCTGTAGATTAACAAATACAAATCATGGCTTTTTAATGATCCTTTTATTTCTGATAAGGGCGAGACGCTTTACCTACCCTGGTCAGGAATCCTGAAGGTATCAATATTGAATCCCAAAACCAAGTATATATGAAACCGAAATACTAATGGAATTTCAATTTCACACCTTCAGTCTCCCAACGCGAACGCACATAGATGGTGTCGGGATACAGGGCGAAGGGTTCCATCGGGGAAAAAGGCTTAGGCTGACCCGGGGAGAGAACGCCATCTTTATCTAAGTCAAGATATCCACCCATGAAGTATTTGCCGGGTAGTATTCTTTCGAACAGAAAGGGGCCGGGTTTAGGTAGAGTTAGTTGATAAGATAACTTATCTTGCTCCAGGTGCCAGAGAGTCAAAATTATAGTGGCTGACTCCTCCTTTTCTTCAATCACCACCTTCCCTGAAGCTGAACCTAAGGTATCCGGGTTCTGAGTAACAAAGCTTGAGAAGAACACAGAATCTATCTTGGAGACGTTTCCTAACAGATCCTTAATCTCTTTACCCAAAAGCTTGATCTTATATCTCATCTTCCCTAAAGTGAGGGAATCGGGAGAGAAAACAAATGTATTTGCACGCATCCATTCACCTTTACCTGCTACTTTTACCTGATTCGAATCTACCAAGGAAAAGAAAGCTTCAAAGTTCTGATGTTCTGGAGGCTGGTCAAAAATCAGCTTTATTTTCGTATCAAAGGGCACATTGATCTCTCCATTCTTTGGTGAGATATGAGCGATCTTTGGACCAACCGTATCAGGAATCTCCGATCCGTCGAACAGACAGGTATTTGAAGCGGTATCCAGATAATTTCCAGCTCTATCCTTTGCATCCAAAACTTCCAGTTCATATTTTTCTTCAGGATTCATCTGTTCAGTCAAAAGAAAAATCCTTCTGGTGTCTGTATCCTGGAAAAAAACTGAATTCACCGTCAAAAGCTTCTGGGTTGACAGGGATAGAATTTTGAAGTTGGCTGGATCTAAGATGAACTGCTCATTAAGCTCTTCATCAAACTCTAACTTGACTAAATTTTTATTTAAGCTGTGACAGTCAAGCAAACCTGGTGGGTTTTTGTCTTTTTTATCCAGGATAAAATCCACATGAGTTTTTGAAATATCTTGCTCGCTCAGCTCCATGTCGCCGGTGGTCGCGCCGATAGCCTCCTTTTCCCAGTCCCAGACTAAATCTCGATTCACATCCTGAACTGCAAAAAGTCGATATTTTCCTAAGCTCAAACTCTTAAGAGTGTATTTCCCCTCGTTATCGGTTTGTGTAACATAGTTCGGTTTTTCCTTTTGGGGATCGATTTGGGTCTTATCCGGAGAAAGAAGATATGCCCAAACGCTTGCTCCCATTTCTCTCCCAAGTCCAGTTTCTTGTTTTGTCCAGACCTCTCCGGAGATTGCGCCATAATCCAGTTTGCTTCCTGTGGAGAAGGCAAAAGTATACGACTGGCTCAGGCGGTTTCTTCTCAGATCCTGAGCATCGGTGCCAACGGACACCACATAGGTTCTGTCAGGCTGCAGAGGTTCTTGAGGAGTAAGGATCAATCTTTTCCCTCTCCACCTGAAGTCAAAAGGCTTCTTAGGGAGGGGAGAAATAAATATCGACTCTTCGGTTATCTTTGTCAGCATCCTTTCTGAGAAGGTGATCTCAATTTTTGAATTCAGATCGACTCCGATGGAGTCAGGTTTAGGTGAGACTGAAATTACCTCGGGCGGAGTTGTATCTTCCGGACCGCCAGGTGGCATTCCCTCCTTGGCACAGTGAAATAAAAGAGAGGCAGAAAACAAGAAAAGTAAGGCAATCGATCTTTCAAATCTCATCTGAGAATGAACTCTCCGCACTTGCTCTTACATGCCGGGGCAGGGGTTCAACCCCTACCTCAACTACCCAAAATATCATTTTACATTTTCCAACTTCTCTTTCAACTTCACATTATCTGGATCCAGTTTCAGCGCTTCTTTCCATTCCTAACCGCTCCATGCGGGTGTTCTTCACCCGCCGTTCGTTTCCCGTTGGTGATGAACACCAACGGGAAGCAACAAGGGTTATCTCACTTCACATTTTGCAGTTTCTCTTTCAGCTTCTCATTATCCGGATTTAACTTAATCGCTTGTTCCCACGCTTTTTTTGCCTTTTTAGTTTCGCCCAATGCGTTATAAATATCCCCCAGATGTTCATGGATGATGGAATCATCCTTCAATATTTCAAGCGCTTTTTTGATCTGTGTCTCCGCTTCTTCAAGCCGTCCTAATCGATACAAAACCCAGCCATAACTGTCCAGATAAGCGCCATTGTCCGGCTCATATTCTAAAGCCTTTTTAATCATTTCCAGCGATTCATCCAGCCTTATGCCCTTATCTGCCAGCATGTATCCAAGGTAGTTCAAAGCTGAGGCGTGTGTGGGATCAATCCTTAAGAGTCGTTCAAGTGTTGCTATAGCCTGATCGAAATCTCCACTTTGCTCATAAGCGGATCCAAGGGCAAAAAGTATCATGGTGTCGTGAGGGTTTTTGTCTGAAGCTTTTCTTAAAGCGACGATGGCGGAATCATATTGCTTCTCCTGAGCGTAAGTGGTTCCCAGAAAGTACAATAGTCCAACCTTATCCTTGACTTTCTCGATTCCACTCTTGTAAACCTGGATGGCTTTCTCTGTGCTATCCTGCTTTAAATATACCCAGGCTAAGTTAACCCAGCCATCGGGGATAGAATCTTCCAAAGAGACGGCAGTTTCGAATTCAGCCTTTGCTTTTTCGAAATCGTCCTTTTGGAGAGCAATTTTCCCTAAAAAGTAATGAACCTGAGCGTCATCAGGTCTGTCCTGAATATATGAGACGAAAAGACTTTCCGCTTTCTGGTAGTCTTCCTGCGAAAGATAAAGCGTGCCCAATCTTTTTTGTGCTTCGGGATCATCCGGCGAAAAGATAGAATAAGTCTCCGCCTCTTTTATGGCTTCCTCCATTCTTCCGGTTCGATAATAAAGGGTGATTATTCTGTTTCTCAGTTGCTCATTGGAAGGCTCCAGCTCCAGGAGTTTTTGGTAAAACTTTATGGCTTGCTTTAGGTCCTCTTTGGCTTCATAGCTTTTGCCCAGCCCATATAATGCCTTTCCGTTATCCGGCTTCACATCCAGCACCTTTTTGTATTCTGAGATAGCTTCATCATACTCCCGTTTCTGTAACAAAAGTGTGGCTAACTGCAGATGAACCGTGGCAGAAAAAGATTGAAGAGACGCCAGCTTCCTCCAGTATTGGATAGCCTTGTTTAAATCCTGCCTTTGTTGCCACAGGACTGCTAAATACCACAGGGAGTTGAGATCCGTGGAGTCCAGTTTTACCGCCTGGGAATAGAATTGAATGGCACTATCGGTCTCTCCGATGGTTCGATAACATTCTCCCAGCAAGCGGTAGGTTCTGGCATCCTTAGGTTCGATCTGTAAAGCCTCCTTTTTGGCTGACTCCGCATCTTTTATTACAAGATAAGCACGAGCCAGCGCATATCTTATTTCCGGAATGTCAGACTCAAGAGCTACCGCCTTCTGATATTCGGCGATAGCAGAATGAAAATCTCTGAAAAGCTCATATAGATCTCCATTGACAAAATGCTCAAAGGCTTGCGGGTTTAATTCCCGCTTGGATATTTCATTTTCTTGGGCAAGTATACCATCACTTGAACTCAATAGTCTACAAATCAGTAAAAATAACCAGAATCGGAGAGTAAATTTTTTCACTATCGTGACAAATCCTGTTTAATTTCTTTTAACGACGCCTCTTTTACCCAATTTATCAATCTCTTACAAAAAGACAAGAAAAAGATGAGCTACAACAGGGTTCGGAGAGCTTTAAAGCAAGATTTTTCTTGACACATCCAATTATACATGTTAGCTTTAACAAAAGTTTGCAAGAATGAACAATGATCCTTGTAGCTATGGAATGCGCCGGTTGCCTTATCTTTTCTCCTTTCGTCTTTCAATCAATGTATCGGTAAATCAACCCGTTATAAGTTGAGGAGGTGAAGTTTGGCGAATCAAAAAACCAAGAATGATTTTGAGCCTTATGTAAAGCCAACCCAGAAGATGGCGGAGATCACCTTACAGGCGGTGGTTCTGGGTATAATTCTTTCCGTCGTTTTTGGAGTGGCGAATGCATATCTGGGTTTAAAGGTGGGCATGACCGTGTCCGCCTCTATTCCTGCCGCAGTCATATCCATGGCGATCCTCCGTGGAGTATTTAAAAGAGGAACCGTTCTGGAAAACAACATAGTTCAGACTATTGGTTCCACGGGGGAATCCTTGGCGGCGGGGGTAATTTTTACCATTCCCGCATTTTTCATCTGGAATCAGACCATCCCTGGTTTTTCTCATGAGATCTCCAACTTAGACATCATCTTTCTTTCGCTTTTGGGGGGAGCTTTGGGAATACTCTTTATGATTCCCTTGAGGAGGTATCTGGTTCAACGTGAACACGGCAAGCTGAGGTTTCCTGAGGGGACCGCCTGTGCTGAGATCATCAAGGCGGGTGACGAAGGTGGAGGGAAGGCAAAGACGGTCTTTGCCGGCTTGGGTCTGTCGGTTTTATATAAAATTTTGATGGGCGGCTTCAGGTTATGGCCTGAGATACCGAACACCGACCTTAAGTTTTTCAAAGGAGCCAACATTGGAATAGACGCCACCCCGGCTCTTTTGGGGGTGGGATATATCATCGGTCCGCGGATATCCGCTTTGATGCTGGGAGGAGCAGTCTTAGGTTATCTGGGTATCGCTCCCCTTATTGCCTATTTGGGAGCGCAGATGCCTAATGTCGTCCCTCCAGCAGATAAGCTCATCTCCGAGATGACTCCGGCAGAACTAAGGGACAACTATATCAAATACCTGGGAGTGGGGGCGGTGGCTCTGGGTGGATTTGTGAGTTTGATCAAATCGGTTCCGGTCATCTTCCATTCGTTTGCAGTAGGAGCCAAACAGATACTCGGAAAAAAGACCACAGAAGAGATAGCGAAGTCCAGAATAAGAACCGAAAGGGAACTTCCCATGGGGATGGTAATTCTGGGGGCGCTTGTAGTGATCCTTTTGATCTGGGCCTATCCGGGAACAGAGCTTCATCTCTTGGGAGCTACTCTGGTGGTCATCTTCGGATTTTTCTTTGTAGTGGTGGCGGCCAGAATAGTTGGAATCGTGGGGAGTTCCTCCTCCCCGGTCTCGGGAATGACCATCGCCACACTTCTGGTGACCAGCGTGATCTTGCTATCTTTTGGAATCTCTGGCTTTAGAGGAATGGTCACCGTGATGTCCATAGGAACTGTGGTCTGCATAGCCGTGTGTCTTTCCGGCGATATTGCCCAGGACCTGAAGACCGGCTATCTTTTGGGAGCCACCCCCAGGCATCAACAGATCATGGAATTTGTAGGACTTTTATTTCCCGCGCTGATGATGGGCTTCACCGTGTTTCTATTAAATAGTGCCTTCGGATTTGTAAAGAATGCCACCCATCCCACTCCGCTTTTGGCTCCCCAGGCTAATGTGATGTCGGTGATCGTTCAGGGGGTGATGACAGCAAATCTACCCTGGGTTCCCATCATAGTGGGATGTATGTTAGCGGCTGCCATTGAGCTGGTCGGCATCTCCTCGCTTCCTTTTGCCATCGGTCTTTACCTCCCTCTGAACCTTTCCACTCCCATTATGGCTGGTGGCTTGATAGCTCTTATAGTAAGAAAGATTTCCAAGGAAGAGATAGCAAAGAAAAGAGAAGAGTTGGGAGTGTTATTCGGCTCAGGATTGGTGGCGGGTGATGCACTGTTGGGCGTGACGATTGCCTTCATAATTGCATTTTCATCCGGCTACCGAACCTTCTATGAAGGTCATGAAGCGGTGTCTCTTACTGGCGTCTATGGTCCCTGGGTATCTTTGGTAGCTTTTGCCGGGATATCTTTTATGCTTTACTGGTCGAGCCGTATGAAAGGGGCAGGCAAGTAAAAGAATTTAATTTTTATCCTCATCCGGGTGGGAGTTATTCTTCACCTGATGCAGGTGTGGCGTGAAATTTTTACTTCTAAAGAGACTATTGAAAAAGTGTTTTTGGAGTGCGAAAGCTTGCTTTCGCGATTTCTTTAACTTCGAATGTTATTATACCGTCACTGGTTAAGCGCTGGGGAAAACCGCACCCCGCCAATGGCGGGCGCACTCCAGTTTAAGTTCTTCAACACGCCCTAAAATTTGACGACATAGAGTTGTTTGATCTAAGTATAGCTGTCAAAATCAGGAGGAGTGATGGATAAACTGTTTAAAGCGGCACAAGTGGCCATCAATAATTGTCTGGCAGTAAAGAAAGGCGAATCTGTTTTGGTGATTACGGATGAGCCTGAAAGAAAGATTGGGTATGCTTTCTGGGAGGCGGCAAAAGAGGTGGGATCTGAGGCTATGCTTTTGGAAATCCTACCGCGCTCCAGCAACGGAGAAGAACCACCAGAAGCGGTGGCAAAGTTCATGAAGGATTTCGATGTTCTGATCATCCCCACCAGCAAGTCCATGTCTCATACTAAAGCCAGAAGAGACGCATGTGAGGCAGGAGCCAGATGTGTAACCCTGCCAGGAATCCTGGAAGATACCATGGAGAGGACCTTAAACGCTGATTATCACGAAATCGCCCAGCGAAGCATCAAGCTGGCTGAGGTAGTGAGTCAAGGCAGAAGGGCAAAAGTCACCACACCAGCCGGGACGGATATCAGCATGAGCTTAGAGGAAAGAGAGTGTCATGCAGATACCGGTCTGGTGCACAATCCCGGTGATTTCTCCAACCTGCCAGCGGGTGAGGCTTACATTGCCCCGGTGGAGGGGACGGCAAACGGAATCATCATAGTGGACGGAGCCATGGTGGGAAAGATAAAAAAGCCCATCAAGATCATGGTAAAAGACGGTTTTGCCACCCAGATTACGGGAGATAGGTCCGCTGAGGAATTGGAAAAGATACTGGAGCCTTTTGGTCAGCCAGGCAGAAATATCGCAGAGCTGGGAATCGGAACCAATCATAAAGCCCGAATAGTAGGAAGCGTTCTGGAGGATGAGAAAGTCATGGGCACGGTTCATATGGCACTGGGTGATAACAAATCCATGGGAGGGAACGTATCAGTTCAAAGCCATCTGGATGGAATTCTTTTGAAGCCCACCCTGTGGATCGATGATAAAAAGATAATGGAAGATGGAGAGCTAAAGATATAAACGAATTTCTTTACCTGAGTTTTTCCAAAGAAACTAACATAGCCAAATATTTTGAGGTCTTCAAATAGAAAAAGAGCTAAAAAATACCCTGATAGGCAAGCCAGCAGGGGAGAGGCAAGCAGAAAGATAGTTTTCTTTCTCGTTGCGTCAGGAGCTTCTCCTGACGCTCGGATCGTGTCAGGACTATGTCCTGACACAACTTTGATTTCTTCCTCTAACATGTTTTGAAATGGGTGCGTAGCAAATAGGGCATTTGGAGGAAAGCCTTAAGATGAAACAGATGCTTTTTATTTTCGCCATACTGCTCCTTTTGTTTTTTGCGTTTCAATGTGAGGATAAAAAGAAGCCAAACAATCCGAATTTGGAGGATCCCGGCTATTATTTTCCAATCAACTTTGAGTATAAGTGGACCTATGCCCGCCTGAATCGTCAGTGTGTTGTTGTCGAAGATAGCTTTGCGATTGCTGCCGTTAATAAAAACACCAGACCCGAAGGGTCTGGTTGGGATCTGGTATCATCAGGCGGAGGGACGACTTTTGTATACCGTAAGGGGGATACCATTTTTACTAAAGATATAGGGTCAACCCCGCTGCCATCTAAGGTTCTGGTTGGTCCCATTCGAACAGGGACATACTGGGAGGACCTTTGCGGCCACGAATACAACATTTTAGGGTTTGAAGACGTCCACTCCGCTGCGGCTGGCGGAACTTATTATGGATGTGCAAAAATTAAGAGGACTAGTTCAGATGACCCTGAAGTAACTTATTTGTGGTGGGCGCCGCAGATTGGAAAGGTAAAGCGAGAGAAAAAAGACCAGTCCGGGCAGTGTGTGTCAGGGGAAGAACTCAGGCGTCTGGACAAATCTCCTCATTTTCCTTAATGAACGTATTCTGACTACTTAGCTTCAGTATTTTTTTCTTCTTTCGATAAAGTAATTTGAGCCAGGTAAGGTTTTGGTGTAGCATTTCAGGTCTGTGATCATGTGAGATATCTCACCCAAATGTCTGAACATCCTCTTCTGATTTACTATCACCGCTATGGATAAAGTCATAATAGGGAAACTCTCCTTTTTCCCTCTGCGATTGATGGTAACGATGTAGCCTCGTTTAACATCCTCTTTCTTATACCGGCGGATTATCATACGATCAAAGATTTTGATGATGTTATCACAGATGGTGTGTATCTTTTCTGGTGGAATGGTAAAAACAAAGTCATCTCCGCCTATGTGTCCCACAAAGCCATCCTTGGTGGAGCTGTAAACCACGTCCCGGATGATTTCGGAGGTCATCTTTATGAGACTGTCACCATAATGGTAGCCGTAATAATCATTATAAGCTTTAAAATTGTCCAGATCAGCGTAACAGGCGGCGAAGTCCTGTCCTCTTTTTATCCTTCTGCTTATCTCCCTTTCAATGACGTTGGTTCCGGGAAGTCTGGTTGTGGGATTCACCCCTAAATCTCTTCTGCTTCTATTTATAATCATCTCCAGTTTAGAGGAGAAGAGCTTATGGTTCCATTTAGAAAAAAAGAACTCATCCGCTCCAAAATTGAATCCGGCTAAGACAACTTTTATCTTAGGATGGGGATGATACAGAACCAATGGAGCTAAAGACAGAATGGGATGTTTCTTTATCCGTTTGGTCAAATTCAGTTCACCCACAAAAGAATCCGCCCCAGCTACGACCACCAGATCCAGAATATATTTCTGAATCAAGCTCTCTAGTTGGACAAATTTAGAGAAAGGGAGGAACTTCACTCTCCTCCTTTTTAGAGATCGTCTAAGTCTTTCCTTGATCTCCACACCGTTCTGGTATAAAGCACAATAAAACATACGAATCTTTATTCCCCTCTCCTTTCTAAGGAGAGGGGACAGGGGTGAGGTTCTCAAAAATTCGACGTTAGCAAACTCTTAACTAAAAAGAAATTGCTTGATTTTTCGGTGAATAAAAGACGAAACTTGAGTCTCCCACAGATCACTCTTTTCCAAACAGAAAAAACTGTTAGATTTTCATCTTTGACCTGGGATGATAGTGTCGGTGCTCCTGCTTTAGATATTCTCTGTCTAAGTGAGTGTATATCTGTGTAGTAGATATATCGGCATGTCCGAGCATCTCCTGAACTGCACGCAGATCTGCGCCGCCTTCCAAGAGATGGGTAGCAAAGGAATGCCTTATAGTGTGAGGGCTGACCTTCTTTTTGATTCCGGACTTATTTACATATTGTCTCAGTATCTTCCACAATCCCATTCGGGAAAAATATCTCCCCCTTTTGTTAAGAAAGAGAAAATCCTCGGAGTTTTGTTTGGCCAAACTTGGACGAGATTCCTGAAGATACTTTTCCACCCATTTGAGAGATTTCTTGCCAATGGGGATAATCCTTTCCTTTTGACCTTTTCCTATCACTCTGACCAATTCCACTTCCGGCAAGATGTCTTTTCTTTTTGCGTTTATAAGCTCTGAGATTCTGACCCCTGTAGCATAGAGGAACTCAAGGATTGCTCTGTCACGTAAACCCAAGGGATTGTCCTGTGTGGGTTGATTCAGCAATTTCTCAATTTCTGTCACATTTAAAACCATAGGTAGTTTTCTCCAGAGCCTGGGAGACTCCAAAGTACCCGCCGGATTGAAGCCAGAGTATCCCTCGGTTACCAGAAATTTGTGCAACCTTCTTATGGATGACAACTTTCGTGCGATGCTGTTTGCCGCAAGTCCCTTCCTTGAAAGCTGGACGATGAAATTGGTAATATGCTCTTCTGTGATTTTGTCCACTGAGTCGATTTTCGTTTCCTGGAGAAATTTGATGTATCTTTCCAAATCCCTTCTATACGACTCAATGGTATTCGAGGAGAGACCGGCTTCAATGGAGAGATGATTCAAAAACTGATCGAGGAGCTTTTTCATAAAAAAGATAAGGAAAAAACTTGATCTTAGCACAAATGTAGCGGAGACCTTTAGGTCTCCAATATAAGTGGAAGGCTAAAGCCTTCCTCTACATAATAATTCCGTTTGACCCAACAGAAAAGTTAATCCTTTAATTTACTACAAAAGTGTGGGATAGTCCAGACCAAAACGTGCTTTATAATATAGACGAGTCCCCACAAATCCTAAAATCAAAATGGCAAAATACCAGGGATAAAAAACACAGGCGGCAATGGATAAAAACAGTATTGATACTTTGGTGGCCGCAATTATAATTCGATCCCTTTTGGTAATCGCACAAAAGATAAAAAACGGAAAAGAAAGGGAAGATGCGATCAGGAAGGGAATATCCCCAACTAAGAAGGACAGGACGATTGCCACTGCCATCAGAATAGCTGAAAAAATAATTACCTTTTCTTTTCCCCACCTGACTGCCAAGGTGATTTTTCCTGTCCTTCTATCTCCCTCTATGTCCGGAATGGTGGTATTCAGATAGATTGCCCCGACAGCGAACATATAGGGAAGAGAAAACAACAAAGACTCCATTGATAGAGAACGGTTCATGCTCCATCCGATAAGGAAAGCTAAGCTTCCATGCGCTAAAGCATTTACCAAAAAACCGCCGATGGGTCTGTTCTTGAAGCTGAAAGGTGGAGTCGAGTAAATAATCCCGAATATCATACCCAAGCTGAAAAGAAGACCTAACTCCCATGAAATCAAGAAAGCTGGGATTACGCTTATTAGGTTTAAAAGTATCATTTCAGAAATTGCGCTTCTTTTGGAAATGTATCCCTTTGCCAGAAAAAAAAGCTTCTGGTTTTGTCTGTCCGATTCTATATCAAATATCTGATTTAGAACATATACCGCCCCCACTAAGAAGGTAACTAAAAGGATGGCAAGGCCGGGGAGGTAGCCATCTCCTGAAAGTTGTGAGCTTCGCCTGTGTCCTAAAAGAAGGATGGTCCACACCGGGGGCATCAAAACCGGTCTTATCAGAAAAACACAATCCAAATATCTTAACATCTTTATTCCGAAAAGCTAAAAATGTGTAATGACCAAACACATGTTAAACACCCAAGAGAAATCTTTCTATAATATAATTTAAGCTGAATTTAATTTCAACTTTAAATTTTCCAAGAGATCTTCGTGTTTCCCTTGACTATATTCACGATTTTAAATATCTTGAACAAAAAGCGTAGACCTTACTTCTTGCCTTTTCTCCATCCATAAAGATGAGTTTTGGTTAAGGAGAGGAAATTCTTATAAACAAACAGACTCACAAAAACTTTTCGTATTTTCAACACTGAGATGATTTCGTCGGAAGTTATGAACTTAGAGAAGCGGTTTGATATAAGAAAGGTTTTCGATAGAGTAGATTTTTTTCGTAACGAAAAACCTTTTGGTGATTCCCAGAAAAAATGGATGGGAAAAAGTCACCAAAACAGTGGTGATAGGGAGTTACCAAAACGGGCTATTCATGATGGTTCAGCCTTTAGAGCTTGTTGAAAAAACTACACTCCGGGGCGGGATGACGGAGACCCGTCTGGGAATTCCCGCCCCTATGGGAGAGGGTTACTTATCATCCATAGAGCCCGCCTTTGGCGGGCCAAAGGGGTTTTTCAACAGTTCCTTTAGTGAAGTGCCCTTCAGGATGAATCCATCCGAATCCCAGGGAGCCAGACCTAAATGATTCTGGGAAATCTTTGCTTAACTTTGGCGTTTATTGCTGCTCTGTTCTCTTCTCTTTTCTTTTTTATCGCGGCAAAGGAAAAGAGGAGGTTTTTGGATGCTGGAAGGAAGGCCTACTTGATCTTCCTCTTTTTCACTTCCGTTGCCACTTTTTATCTTTTTTATCTTTTTCTCACTCATCACTTCAAGGTAGAATATGTCTATGGATACAGCTCATCTGATCTTCCTTTATTCTACTTGATCTCTTCTTTCTGGGCAGGTCAGGAGGGGACATTTTTGTTGTGGCTTTTCTTGGGGGCGATTTTGGGAATTTTCCTCTTCAGAAGATCGGGCATCTACGAAGGCTATGTGATGGCTTTCTATCTTTTGGTTCAAATATTTCTTTTGGTTTTGCTATTGAAGAAAAGCCCTTTTTCCCTCTTGCCCGGTTTCCCCACTGAGGGTAGAGGATTGAACCCTCTTTTGCAGGATTTCTGGATGGTGATTCATCCTCCCATAATCTTTATCGGATACGCCGCTTTAGCTGTTCCCTTCTCTTATGCTTTAGCCGCACTGGTTAGAAATAAATATGAGGATTGGGTCAGATTTGCTCTTCCCTGGGCAGTTTTTTCCTGTTTATCCCTGGGGGCTGGGATATTCATCGGTGGATATTGGGCTTATAAGGTTTTAGGATGGGGTGGATATTGGGGATGGGATCCGGTGGAGAATGCATCTTTAGTTCCCTGGCTTTTTTCCATTGCCTTAATACATGGACTTCTTTTGGAAAGAACCAAAGGCAGCATGCGCCGAACTAATTTTCTTTTGGCAATTCTGTGTTTTCTTTTGGTGCTTTATGCAACTTTCTTAACCCGAAGCGGAATCCTGGGCGATTTCTCAGTGCACTCCTTCGCAGATCTGGGAATCAATACATATTTGATACTGTTTATGATTTTTTTCACTTTTTTCTCCCTGGGACTTTTCATCTTCAGATTATCCGAAATTAAGCATGTGGAGGCCACCAAAAATCTTCTGTCCGGGGAATTCTTAATCTTTCTTGCCATCACATTTTTATCTGTGTCCGCCTTTTTGGTTTTGTTGGGCACGTCCGCTCCCATTATCACCAAGCTCTTTGGTCAGGCTTCCAATGTGAGCACGGCTTATTACGTTAACACTCAACTTCCTCTGGGGATCATCATTGCTTTTCTTTTGGCTTTTGCCCCTTTCTTGGGATGGAAAGAAACAAGATGGAATGATTTAAAAAAAGCCACCCTTCCACCTTTGGCGATCGCAGCCCTCCTGACAATTCTAAGCTTTGTGCTGAAAGTCAACTTTTTTGTTTACTTAATTTTTATGTTTGTCTCATTCCTGGCTTTGGTGGGAAACTTAATGGCGGTGCTGAAGAGAACCAAAGCCGGATTGAAATTTCTGGGGGGTTATTTAACTCATTTCGGCGTTGGGCTGATGTTGGTGGGAATTATCACCTCCTCCGGCTACAGCCGATCGATCAAGATAAATCTGCCTGAAAAAGAAACCAAGGAGGCTTTTGGATATAAATTCACCTATCTGGGAACGGAGGGGGATATTTTTAGTCAAAAGAGTGCTCTGAAAGTGAAGGTTGAAAAAGACGGGAAGAGCTTCATCGCCCGACCAAGATTTTATTTTAGCGAATATAATCAGGGCTTTATGCGGACTCCTTATATAAAGATGAATCTGTTGGATGATCTTTACTTGGCTCCTTTGGAGCATCGGGAGGGGGATGAAGCGGGTGGAAATCTGTTTAGCATAAAAAAAGGTGAAACCAAAGAGGTTGAAGGGTATACCATTAAGTTTATCGGATTTGACATGTCCCCTCATGGAATGGGAGAGGCTATGAACGTCGGGGCAATTTTGGAGGTAACACACCAAAAAGAGAAGATGATCCTCACTCCTACCATAGTTATAGGAGGAGTGGAGGAGGATGAAGCCAGAAGTATTGTTCACCTTCCGGGAGGAGAAGATCATTTGGTTTTAGAAAAGATCGATGCAGACCGTAAGATGGTGATGCTGAATCTGCTTCTGGCGGAAGAAGAACCAGCAAAGGGTCTTTTGGTATTAGAGGTGAGCAAAAAACCTTTAATTAATGTTCTGTGGCTGGGAACAGTTCTTATCATGGTGGGTCTTTTGATAACCACTTATCGACGCATAAGAAAAATGAAGAGTGAGGGGAAATAAACCTAATACAGCAAGAGTTGCCTCCTTCCATATTGAGCCTGTCGAAAAACTTCTTTAATGTCTTTGCGAGGAGTCCATATGGACGACGAAGCAATCTCCTAATTCAAAGAGATTGCCACGCCCTTCGGGCTCGCGATGACAATGTAAAAACATTTAGTGCGTTTGTATTATTGAGTTTCGCATAATACAATGACAATATTGAATTCAGAACAAGCTGGAGTGTTTCAAAAACGCTTGACCCAAATCCAGCCGATGCCTAACCCGGCAAGCGGCTTTATGAACCTGTTTGCGAACCGCCTCCAGATGGTCAGCACAGAAGTTAGCCAGATCGGTTCCCGATACATATGCCCAAAAGTATTCCACGGGATTGAGCTCTGGGGCATAGGTGGGGAAGTATTCAGTGGTCAACCAATCTTTCTGATCCTTAAGGAATTGTTGCATCATTTTACCTCTATGCGCTCTCAGTCGATCCCACAACAGGATCAAATGTCGGCCCTTAAAGTGCCATCGCAAAGCCCTCAAAAAGTTTTTCACCTGAGGGCCTCGAATGTTTCCTGGAAGAAGGCGCAAGAAAAGCTTGACTCTTCTGCCAGTGGGTGTGGTCATCAAAGCCGCAATAGCCGAAAGCCTTTTCCAGTTGTAGGTCTGAATCACAATGGGCGTTTTCCCTTTTGGGGCCCAAGTTCTGTGGAGAAAGGAGCGTTTCGAAAATCCACTTTCGTCCAGAAATACTAAAAGCGCCTTCAACTTTTGGGCTTTTTTTTAATCCGAGGCCATTTATACCGAGCCCAGCGTTGAATAGCGATCTCATTACGTTCTCTGGCTTGGCGTTGGGGTCGTTGACAGCTCCAACCCAACTGCCTAAGGATGCGCCAAATATGTCCCGGATGATAATGCACATGAAAGAGCTTCTCAATGACAGAAGCGATTCGCTCCAAGGTCCAAAGTTCTGTAGCATACCCATAAACGCTGGGGCCAAGCAAAAGGGCCTGTTCCAACCGTTTAAGGTCTGGTGGACTCAATTTGGGTTTTCTTCCTGCTCGACCTGCCCCCTTGAGTCCTGGTCGACCCTGATTTTTCCAGCCCTCATACCAAACGCTGGCACTTTGGCGGCTCACTTTGAGGATTCTTGCTACTTCCGCCTGGGACCTGCCTTCCTCAAACAGAGCCGCCGCTTCCATACGCCTTTTCTCCAACCAGGCAAAGTCCCGGCGTTGTCGTTTTGTGGTATCCATATTATAAAGATACCACATTTTGAAAACAATGTCAACCTATTTTACAAAACTCAATAATTTCCCTTCGGTAAGAAAAGTCCCCTGCTCTGTCTACAAACCCTAAATTGTAAAATGTAGCAGAGAAGTAAAAGAGATTCAGACGACTTGTCTGATAAGCGAAATATTACTGGACTGTCGAGTCAACAGATCAGACGGATTACAGAATATCAGTGGCTTACTCTCTGTACTTATTATCCTTATTCATTCAATCCGTTTAATCCGCTTAATCCGTTGACCCGCTTGATCCGTTGACCGATTCATCCATACACCACAAACTTTAAATAGTAATAAACTACAGGAGAAACGAAAAGCAAACTATCGAATCGATCCAAAATCCCCCCATGTCCGGGAATTATGTGAGAGATATCTTTGATTTCAGCGTCCCTTTTGAAAAGCGATTCGGTCAGGTCTCCTACCTGTCCTATGAGGCTAACAAAAAGGGAGATGATCAAAAGATGCTCTAACCCGGCAGATTTAAAAAAAACGTAATAAGAGAAAAAGGCTGCAGCCACCGCTCCCAGGATGCCCCCACCAAATCCCTCCACCGTCTTTTTCGGACTTACTGAAGGAGAGAGTTTGTGCTTTCCCAAAGGAGCTCCTATAAAGTAGGCGAAAGTGTCACAGGACCAGATACATATCAGAAGATAGACGATCCATAATCCTCCGATCTTATAATCCAACCCAAGTTGATGCGGCAACTCTCTTAGAAGGATCAAAAAGCCGAAAAGCCCAGCCACATAGAAGAGGGCAAAAACTGCTGAGGACAAATCCGCGATTGCGCCTTGCGTTCTTCCTTTCATAACAAAAATAAAAGCAGTCAAATAGAACGCACTCAGCAGGAATAAAATAAATGTCCTCTCGCCCCAGAGATAGACAGATATGCCCAGAAAAACTCCCAGAAGTAACAAAATCCATTTAGGAATCTGAAAGTTTTTCAATTTAGCTAAGTAAGAAAATTCCCACAGACCCAAGATTATGAAAAGCTCAACTAAGATCAAAAAGGGGAGTTTTCCCAGCAGGGTGATGTAGATTATGAGGGGAGCGAAGATAAAAGCGATCACCACTCTGGTTAAAAGATTGCTTTTCATGGGATGGATGGGAAATCTATGAAGTTCCTCTCCCGTTGTGGGTGATGCTTATGAATACTTCGCAGAGATAGGGAGAGGGGTAATTAAACTTGTGCATACTCATTCATCGGAGGTGTGGTTGAATTCTCTTCTTTGCATCAGGAATTTTATACTTCTTTTTAATTTCCTCCAACTCTTCCGTTTCTAATTCTGGATTTTTCAGATACTTCCTCACCATTTTATCTCTTATGTCCCGCATCATCTTCACAGCATCAAACTTCTTCATGAAGCACCCCCTTAGGACTTCTTATCTCTAACAACGGATAACCTCTTTTAAGGGACTGTTGAAAGGTAGGGACAGCCCTTGTGGCTGTCTGCCTTAGAGTTAGGACAGGGACAAGCCCTTGTCCCTACATGGGAACTCTCTTAAGCAGTTCCCTGACTTTAGCCGGGGCATCCTCCAACTCTCTTAAAGTAATATCTGATATCACTTCGGTATTTAATCCTTCTTCAAATTCTACGAAGAGCTTTTTCAACCACTTTGCAAATTCTTCGTCGAAATAGCCGCCGAATACTGAGGTGTCTCTATACATTTTCATTTTTTATCGTCTTAATTACCACTGACTTCGTGTAACGTCTTGCGGATAAAAGAAGTCCCGACAAGTCGAGATTTGGGGAAATCAAAGATTTCCTTTTTATCCACTGTTAGGCGATGCGGCGCGCATTATATCAAATCATTCAATTCCTTCAGAGAAATCCCTACCTTTCTTAGAATATTATGTAGTGTGCCTTTCTTGATCTCTTTATGCATAGGAACTACTACGGAAATATTTCTTTCTAAATTATACATAAAGGTATGACTGCCTCTCTGATGATCTACTATAAACCCTATCCTTCGCAGAGCTTTAATGACTTCTTTCCCTGAGAAAATCCTTTTCATAGCGCTACTTCCACTTCTCGGATAGAAACGCCTGGTTTGGATTTAATCTGATTTACTTTTTCTAACCCCTCTAAGTAACAAAGAATAGCCTCCTTTGCATTCTTCAACGCTTCTTCCTCTGTATCACCCTGGGTAAAACATCCGTCTAATGCAGGAACACAGACGTTAAAACCACCTTCTTCAGCTGGTTCTAAAATAACATTAAACTTCATAACTCATCCCTCCTGTCTTTTTTCAAAACATGCAATTAACGTTTTGCGGATAAAAGAAGTAGCCGAAGGCAATTTGGGGAAATCTTTGATTTCCCTTTTATCTGCTGTTAGGCGAAGTCGTGTTATCATCTCTTCTACGATTCTTTCCCAATTTTTCACCACACCAGTGACATTCTGTCAAATCCCGGGCGATAGGTTTGTTGCACTTCCGGCACCTCCATTTTTTAGTTTCCGTTTCAAGCCATTCTGCAACCTTGCCAGCCTTAATTTTATTCAAATTCTCTATTAGATTGTCATCATGTTTTAAGTAAAAGTCGACTATTCTACGGAACTTCTCGCATTCTGGATAAATATCGCATTCATAGCAGAAATTTAGTCCTTTAGTTTATAGGCACCTGATTATTTTACAGTTTTTGCCCCAGTTTTCATCAACTTCCCACTTTTTAGTCAAGACAGCCTGACAACCTTCGCATCGAATTTCTTCAGGTTTACAATTATTCTATTTTGCTAACATTTGACGAAGTTGTTCCGAGTCTTTGTATGCTCTATAAACTACACATGCACCACAGAAAAGCCCGCATCTGCCCACAAGTCTTTCATCTATCATCATTTATCGCCTCCTAAGAAAGCGATTTCGTCTAACTCGTTTATATCCGAACCATGTTCGGATATCATGCCAATTTGGGGGCATAAACGAACCATATTTAGATATACATCCCCGCCATTCTTCGCTTGCGCTCAGAATGACACTTTGATCACTTAGGTTTTTCAACGATCTCTTACAGAGTCACCATAGTTTAATTAAGCCAGGCGATTCATACTCTACCAAATCTTCTCTCTCGACTCTGGTAATCCCAGATAGCTTCATAAAAATCCTTAACCGAGAAATTGGGCCACAGGACGTCGGTGATATAAAGCTCGGTATAGGAGGTTTGCCACAGAAGAAAGTTAGATATGCGCATCTCTCCGGAGGTGCGGATAAGCAGGTCTGGGTCGGGAAGGTCATTGGTGTAAAGATAATGAGAAAAGCTCTCCTCGCTCAGTTCGTCCAGATCAAGCTTGCTTTGTTTCACATCCTGAGCGATCTTTTTTACCGCATCCAAAATCTCGGTTCTGCCACCATAATTCAAAGCCAGATTCAAAATCAAACCGGTGTTATCTTTTGTTCTTTCCATTGCCTTTTGCAGAATCTCTCTTCTTTTGGGAGAGAGTTCCTCGATTCTTCCGGTGGTGATCAACTTCACGTTATTTTTGTCCAGCTCGTTGATCTCCCTTTTGGTGGTTTCATACAAAAGCTTCATTATGGCTGTGACTTCATACTTGGGTCTTTTCCAGTTTTCCTGGGAGAAGGTGAAGAGGGTGAGAACGGAGATTCTCAGATCGCCGGCGGCTCTGACGATCCTTTTCACTGTCTTCACTCCAGCTTTATGTCCTGCGATTCGAGGTAGTCCTCTTTTTTTAGCCCATCTCCCATTGCCATCCATGATGATAGCTATATGAGTCGGGAGATTTCCCTTCTTAAGGATCCTTTCTTTGAGTCTGTCAATCTCCTGCGACAATTTACCTCACCCCATAAAGCTCGTAAAATTCCAAAAGCAAAAGCCAAGATGCGCCCTTTGCTTTAAATCTCCATAATCTCCTGTTCTTTTTTCTTCAACATCTCTTCTATCGTCTCTATATGTTCATCCGTGATCTCTTGCACACGCTGTTGTGCCTTTCGAGATTCGTCTTCGGAAATCTCTTTGTCTTTTTCAGCTTTTTTCAAATCGTCGTTGGAGTCACGCCTTATGTTTCTTACCGCCACCTTCCCTTCCTCCGCCACCTTTTTCACCAGCTTGACCAGATCCTTTCGTCGTTCTTCGGTTAACGTAGGTATAGGAAGCCTGATCACGTTGGGATCGCTTTGAGGGTTAAGTCCCAGATCTGATTTTTGAATGGCTTTGACGATCTCCGGAATCAATTTCTTCTCCCAGGGTTGAATTACCAGAAGTCGAACATCCGGAACGGATATGTTAGCCACCTGAGATAGAGGCGTCATGGTGCCATAATAATCTACCCTGATCCCATCCAGAAGGGAGGTGGTGGCTTTTCCGGTGCGGATGGATGCAAGCTCCTTTCTTATCGCCTCCACCGCCTTTTTCATCCGCTCCTCCGTATCTGTATGAATTTTTTTTACTACCATATCCTCCTGCCTTTTTTATTTGAATGAACTTCCTGTGCTCTGGCTTTTTGTTTTTCCTTATATATGACGATTTCCAACTTAATACAAACGCAGTAATGATTCTTGCATGTCATTCTGACCCCGCCTTTGGCGGGGGAAGAATCTGACTTCCACCGTTCTGCATATCTACCTGAGCCTGTCGGCGTGTAACGTCCAGCCAGACGAGAAGGCTTTAAGCCAAGCAAACATACAAAAAGATGTTTCGCTTCCCGGACGGGAGGGCGTCCGCTCGCTCAACATGACATGTCCTATGGATCCTGCGGACAATGTGTCAATTTATTTTGTGCGTTTGCTATAGTTGCTGAGAGGAAGACATTGCTTCTCCTTTTTACACACTAACCTTGGTTCCAATCTTCTCTCCTAAAAGAATCCTTTTCAAATTCCCCTCCTTCAGCAGATTGAACACGATGATGGGGAGCTTATTCTCCATGCACAGCGAGATCGCCGTTAAGTCCATCACCTTCAATCTTCGGTTCAGCACCTCCATATAAGAGAGGGAGTCAAACATCCTGGCGGAAGGATTTTTCATCGGATCGTCATCATAAACTCCATCCACTTTGGTTCCCTTCATCACCACATCCACCCCTATCTCCGTGGCTCTAAGGGCGGCGGCGGTATCGGTGGTGAAATATGGATTTCCGGTCCCACCGGCCAGGATGATCACCCTTCCTTTTTTCAAGTGTTTTAAAGCCGCTCTTTTTATATACGGTTCTGTTAATGTGTCTATATGAATGGCGCTCATCACCCGGGCGGAGAGCCCCAAGCTCTCCAGAGTATCTTGAAGAGCCAGAGAGTTTATGATGGTGGCAAGCATCCCCATGTAGTCAGCTGATACCCGATCGATCACGCCCAGACTGGATATTTGTCCGCGGATGATGTTCCCCCCGCCAACCACCGTGGCCACCTCTACCCCCAGGTCTTTTGCGGATTTGATCTCACCGGAAACGAAGGCTGTTGCCCCGGGATCAATGATGCCTTCTTTATCCCCGGCAAATGATTCACCGGATATCTTCAAAAGTATCCTTTTATAAATAGGGGTGCCCACAGTTTTTTAATTCAGACCAGCTTTTGATTTCAGATTTATCTGAAACTTAGAATCAGTGGTGGTCACAAAAATCGGTTTTAGCCAATCTCATCCCCTAATCTGAATCGAACGAACTTTTCCACTGTTATCTCTTCACCCAGTTTTTTCCGGGTTTCGTCTATTCTTTCCTTAACCGAACGATCCTGATCCTTCACAAAAGGCTGTTCCAACAAACAGACCTCCTGAAAATATTTCTCCAGCTTGCCTGCCACAATTCTTTCAATGATCTTCTCAGGTTTTTCCTCATTTTTAGCCTGGGTTCGATATATCTCCTTTTCCTTCTCAATTATTTCAGGCTTCAACTCATCCCGGGTGATTACCAGGGGATTGGTGGCGGCAATCTGCATGGAGATGTCCTTAGCCAGTTGCTTAAACTCCTGATTTTGGACCACATCATCGGTTTGGCAATTCAGTGCCAGCAAAACTCCCAACTTATCCCCGGGGTGAATATAACTGTAGGTCACACCATTTGATTTTTCATCCAGTTCGAAAAGAGCAAATCTTTTGGCGGTGATGTTCTCACCCAACTTGGCTATGGTCTGGTTCAGCCTTTCCTTCATGGATTCTGCGATCTGATTGATCTCCGTGGGGAGGTGATCGAGAATCCACATGGTTATATCTTTCGCCAATTGTCTGAAATCGTCGGTTCTTGCCACAAAATCTGTTTCACAGTTCAGCTCCAGCAACACTCCCAGTCTATCTTGAGAATGAATGGCTGAAAAGATCAATCCCTCTTTGGCGACTCGGGATGCTTTCTGAGTGGCTTTAGCTATGCCTTGCTCTCTTAAGTAATCTATAGCCTTTTGCATATCACCATTGGATTTCTCCAAAGCCCTTTTACAATCCATCATCCCGGCGCCGGTTTTCTCTCGCAATTTTTTAACCTGATCAGCAGTGATGGTCATAAATTCAGTCCTCCAATTGAGCAATTCTTGTATATCAAGGAATTTCAAAGAGGTCTCTGAAAAACTACTTTGAGAAGAGAATATGGAGTGTTCACCTTTAGGTGAACCATATAAAAGTTCGCTGTCTTTTCCCCCGCCGCCGGCGGGGGATCCTGGTGATAAGAAATCTTAGGTCAAGCTAAAGCTTGACACTCCAGCCCTTCACTCCGCTCAGGGTGGTGAGCGAAGCCGAGCCACAAAACCTCTCCTCTTTTAACTTTTTCAGAGTTCTCTTAACAAAAATTTTTGCGTTTTTCATAAATCGCCCGAAGCCTTTACTGCTTGGGTTCCAAGCCATGAAAGCTTGGCTACGTCACATAAGCGGCTTTTCAAAAGCAATGAGCTATTCATTTGCGCTTAAAGAATTGATCGGAATAAAAAAGAATAAGCATTGCCTGAATCTAAAACTTTCATTCAAAATTAAATTTTTTTTGAAGAAAATATCAGAGTTAAAACGGAGCAGGTCAAGTTTGCACTTTTTCTTTAATTTCCGTCTTTTCCTCTTTTAACTTCTGAGCCTCCAAAGCCGCCTCCGCTATCTGATGGGTTATCACCCGAATGGATTTGATGGCATCATCGTTGGCGGCGACTGGGAAGCTTATGGGATCAGGATCGGAGTTAGTGTCGATGATGGCGACAATGGGTATACCCAACTTGCTCCCCTCAGCCACTGCGATTCTCTCCTTTTTGGCATCTACCACAAATAAAAGCCCGGGAAGGCGATTCATCTCCTTTATCCCCCCCAAGACCTTTTCCAGCTTGGTTCTCTCCTTCTCTAATTTCAACACCTCTTTTTTTGTCAGCTTATCAAAGGTGCCGTCTTCCTTCATTCTTTCCAGATCTTTAAGTCGTTTCACGTTCCGTCTGATGGTTTGAAAATTGGTCAACATCCCTCCCAACCATCTTTCGGTGACATAGAAAGCTCCACATCTTAAAGCTTCCTCTTTGACCACCCCTTGAGCCTGTTTTTTGGTTCCCACGAACAAAAGACTTTGACCTTCAGCTACCATCTCTTTCACCTTCTGGCAGGCTATCTCCAGGCACTGGAGGGTCTTTTGCAGATCGATGATGTAGATGCCGCTTCGGGCAGTGAAGATGAACTTTTTCATTTTGGGGTTCCATCGCTTGGTCTGATGACCGAAATGAACCCCCGCTTCTAATAGATCTTTGATGGTAACATTCATAGATAGTTCCCTTTTGGTTTTTGGCCTCCACCGGCGTCAACTCCTCAAGCGCCACGGAACATTTAAGTGGACCCGCCTGCGAATCAGCCGATGTGTGGATTTTTAAGTTTTTTTTATCTCTTGGAATACTGGAATCTTTTTCGAGCTTTTATCTGTCCGTATTTCTTTCTCTCCACCATCCGGGGATCTCTGGTGAAAAGTTCTGCTTTTTTCAGAACTTTCCTGAACCCCTCATCCATCTTTACCAAAGCTCTGGCTATGGCTAATCTGATGGCTCCAGCCTGACCAGATAAGCCACCACCCCGGGCGGAGCAAACGATGTCCACCTTTCCCAGCATGCCGGTTATCTCCAAAGGCTTTTCCACATGCATAGTCAGGTTGTCCTTGGTCAGATACTGGCGCATCGGTCTTCCATTCACCAGCATCTTGCCTCCCCCCGGCATCAACCTGACAGTAGCCACTGCTGTTTTTCTTTTTCCGGTCGCTTGATAAACAACGGTTGCCAACTTGTCCTCCTGTGACTTGACTTTTGAATTCAGCTTGATTTTTAAATCTTTAAAGGCTCTGGCTTTTGAGCCTGATGGGGATGTTTATCTCCCCTATATATGAAAAGCTTGGAGAGCATCTTTCTTCCCAGCTTATTTTTGGGAAGCATTCCCCACACCGCGTGGGTGAAAAGCTCCTCCGGCTTTTCCTTCATATATTTAGAAAAGACCACCGACTTCAATCCGCCGGGATAGCCGCTGTATCGATAATAAGTTTTGATGTTTTGCTTCTTGCCGGAAAGGATCACCTTGTCTGCATTTATGACTATAACATAATCTCCCACATCCAGATGAGGGGTAAAATGGGGCTTACCCTTTCCCATGAGAAGGCCGGCCACCCTGGTGGCCAATCTTCCCAGAATCTGGTTTTTGGCATCAATTACAAACCACTTTCTTTCTATCTCTGAAATGCTCGGCGTATATGTTTTCACCTGGTTCTCCTTCTACAAATTTTGTAATATAGCATTAAAATCCCATCTGTCAAGTAAAAAGAAGCAGGTTGTCAACGCAAATAGAAAATGTCAGTTTTTTTGCAAATTTAAAATGTCAGTAATTTATGGTTACAAGCTCATTTTCTTTTGGTTTGGTTTTTCTTTTTGGTATTTGTCCGAATTTGGATCCAATGGA
>Ga0209979_1000108_pt1 | contig 138729 bp, 131 predicted proteins | sample AnhtaG_FD_183114 | JGI IMG/M metagenome (GOLD analysis project Ga0209979, IMG submission 183114) | Deep subsurface microbial communities from Anholt, Denmark to uncover new lineages of life (NeLLi) - Anholt_01485 metaG (SPAdes) (version 2) | ecosystem: Environmental > Aquatic > Marine >...
GTCGATCTCGTCGTACTTCTTGGCCGTGGCCCCGCCGGCCGCCGCCAGCGACATGGTGATGGCCGCCGTCAGGGTCGTCTTGCCGTGGTCGACGTGACCGATCGTCCCGATATTGACGTGCGTCTTGTTCCGCTCGAATTTCGCTCTCGCCATGGTGGTTGGTGGTTCCTCCTCAAATGCGGGTTGCCACGGGAATTGCCAAAAAAATGGAGCCCACGACCGGGATTGAACCGGTGACCTTATCCTTACCAAGGATACGCTCTACCGACTGAGCTACGTGGGCAAATGGTGGAGGGAGATGGATTCGAACCATCGAAGGCGTGCGCCAACTGATTTACAGTCAGTCCCCTTTGGCCACTCGGGAATCCCTCCAGGAATGGTAGAGACAAAGGTTATCACGCGCTTAAGCGGCGCGTCAAGTTTTCGGGCGATCGCCCGTCGCCGCGCGGCGCCCCGCTCGACGCTCACTCGCCCGTCACGGGACCGGATCGAACGGGATCTCGCCCTTTGCCCCGCCTCCGCCGCCCAGATTGACGCTATAATGCGGAAGCACCACCGGAGGTATCGTGACCGAACGTTCCTCTCCCAGGCCCCCGCTCACGGGGGGACCGCCCCGCCAGGAAGTAGCCGCGTGCTACGGCCACATCTCGGGCCTGCTCGCCGAGCGCATGTTTACCTGCTTCTTGAAAGCCGGCTGGATCGAAGTCGAGCACCGCGATGGCCGCTTCTTCAACGAGCGCCTCACCGACTCCGGGAGATCGACCCTCCTGGGCTGGGGGGTAGAAGTCCCCCAGCTCGACGCCTCCCAGCGCAAGGCGGTCGCCGCGTGCACGGAACGCCGTCGCGGTCAGGACTACCAGCACCTCGGCGGCCACCTGGGGGCGCTCGTGCGCACCTGGCTCGAACGCGAAGCCTTGATCGCCAAGACGGCCACGGGGCTCGCCGTGACCGATCACGGTCGGAAGTCCCTCATCGAGGCCGGCTGGCTCGACCACACCCTCCCCTGAGTCGGGCTGGCCCATGAGGGCTCCAAGGGGCCCCTTGGGGCCCGTCTCCCCGTTGGAAAACGGGGAGACGAAGGGCCGGGCTTTCGCCCGGCCCCCGTTCCCTCCAAGAGGGTTGGCTTACATCATGCCGCCCATGTCAGGCATGCCCGCGCCGGCGCCGGGCGCCCCCTTCTTCTCGGGCTTGTCGACCACGAGCGCCTCGGTCGTGAGGAGCATCGAGGCGATCGACGCGGCATTCTCGACGGCCGACCGGGTGACCTTGGCCGGATCGACGATCCCGGCCTTGATCATGTCGACGTACTCGCCCGTCAGGGCGTTGTAGCCGAAGCCGTCCTTGTGGTGCTTGACCTGCTCGGCGATCACCGCGCCCTCGACGCCGGCGTTGTCGGCGATCTGACGCAGCGGGGCCTCGAGCGCCCGGATGACGATCTCGACACCCGTCCGCTCGTCGCCCGACACCTTGCCCCAGAGCTCCTGCAGGGGCTTGATTAGGTGGATCAGGCTGGTCCCGCCACCGGGGACGATGCCCTCCTCGACCGCAGCCTTGGTCGCCGACAGGGCGTCCTCGATCCGCAGCTTGCGATCCTTGAGCTCGGTCTCGGTGGCCGCGCCGACCTGGATGACGGCAACGCCGCCAGCCAGCTTGGCGAGCCGCTCTTGCAGCTTCTCGCGGTCGAACTCGCTCTCGGTCTCCTCGATCTGCTTGCGGATCTGGCCGATGCGCTTCTCGACTTCCTTGGTCGTGGCCTCGTCCTTGAACGAGACGATGGTCGTCTTGTCACGGCTGATGCGGACCTGACGGGCCTTGCCGAGCATGTCGATCGTGACGTTCTCGAGCTTGAGGCCGACATCCTCGCTGATCACCCGGCCGCCCGTGAGGATCGCGATGTCCTCGAGCATGGCCTTGCGGCGATCGCCGAACCCGGGCGCCTTGACGGCGACGGCGTTCAAGATGCCCCGCAGCTTGTTGACGACCAAGGTCGAGAGGGCCTCGCCCTCCACGTCCTCGGCCACGATCACGAGCGGACGGCCCGCCCGGGCGACCTTCTCGAGCAGGGGGATGAGGTCGGCAACGACGGTCACCTTCTTGTCGGTGACGAGGAGCAGCGGCTCGTCGAGCACGGCTTCCATCTTCTCGGCGTCGGTGACCATGTAGGCCGAGATGTAGCCCTTGTCGAACTGCATCCCTTCGACGGTCTCGAGGGTGGTGCCGGTCGTCTTGGACTCCTCGACGGTGATGACGCCATCCTTGCCGACCTTCTCCATGGCCTCGGCGATCAGGTTGCCGATCTCGTCGTCCTGGGCCGAGATGGTCGCGACCTGCGTGATGGCGGCGCGGCCCTCGACGGGCTTGGAGAGCTTCTTGATCTCGGCCGTGGCCACGTCGACGGCCTTGTGGATGCCGCCGCGGATGGCCATGCCGTTCGCGCCGGCCGCCACGTTCTTGAGGCCCTCGCGGATCATGGCCTGCGCCAGGACGGTCGAGGTCGTGGTGCCGTCACCGGCCACGTCGTTCGTCTTGGTCGCAACTTCCTTGACCAGCTGGGCGCCGGTGTTCTCGACGGGATCCTCGAGCTCGATCTCCTTGGCGATCGTCACGCCGTCGTTGATGATCTGGGGCGCGCCGAACTTCTTCTCGAGCACGACGTTGCGGCCCTTGGGGCCGAGGGTCACCTTGACGGCATCGGCGACGGCGTTGACGCCCCGCTCGAGGGCGCGGCGAGCCTGCTCGTCGAACAGAATCTGCTTGGGCATGAATTCAGTCTCCTTATGCTTCCGGTTTGATTGGACGTTCAACGGGGACGGGGCTTACTCGACGATGCCGAGGATGTCCTTCTCGCTGATGAGCAGGTAGTTCTCGCCATCGAGCTTGACCTCGGTGCCGGCGTACTTGGCGAACAGCACCTTGTTGCCCTTGGCGACTTCCATCTTGGCGCGCTCGCCGTTGTCCAGAAGGCGGCCCGACCCCACGGCGATCACCTCGCCCATCTGGGGCTTCTCCTGGGCGGTGTCCGGCAGGACGATCCCGCCCGCCGTCTTCTCCTCCTTCACGACCTTCACGACGACGCGGTCACCCAGCGGGCGAACATGCTGCGCAGTAGCAGTGGCCATGGTTGAAAACCTCCTCATACTGTGATGAAACTTTGGGTTTAGCACTCACCGAGGTCGAGTGCTAACAGAAGTCAGTGTAGCGGATCCCCTGCGCGGGTGACAAGGGGGGAAGGAGGAGTCGATCGCGGCGGGCATGGGAGCCTCCCGCTTGACAGGCCGGGGCCCGGCCCTTATGGTGGGATCACGGGGTCGAACAGATGTTCACGTCGCGCCCCGCTGCGAGGAGGTGGCCATGGCCCCGCAATCCGCCCGACCCGACTCCCTCGATGCCGGCTATTCCGACGAGGGCCCCCTGCCCCGGCGCCAGCAAGAGGTGCTCGACTTCCTGCGCAAGGCGATCGCCGAGCGAGGCTACGTCCCCTCGATCCGCGAGATCGTCGAGGCCCTGGGGGTCCAGTCTACTTCGACCATCCACTACCACCTGACGGGGCTCGCCCGGCGCGGCCTGATCCGCTGGGACAAGGGCAAGAATCGGGCCATCCAGCTGACCGAGACGGGCATGGGGGAGGCGGACGATCGCGCTTCCGCCCTGCCGATCGTGGGGCGGATCGCGGCGGGCCGGCCGATCGAGGCGATCGCCGACGACTCCGAGCGGCTCGACCTGACCGACATGTGGGCCACGTCGGGCAACTACGTCCTCGAGGTCAAGGGCACCAGCATGATCGAGGACCACATCATGCCGGGCGACTGGGTGATCGTGCAGCCCCAGGCCACGGCCAAGGACGGCGAGATCGTGGTCGCCCTGCTCGACAACGGCGAGGCGACCCTCAAGCGGATCTACCGCGAGGCCGGTCGCATCCGGCTGCAGCCGGCCAACTCCGAGATGGATCCGATCTACGTCGACCGGGTGACCGTGCAGGGCCGGGTGGTCGGGGTCGTGCGGCGCATGCGCTGAGACCCGGGGCCCGAGCGCGGATTGACGCGGCCCAGGGCAGGCGTATCCTCCTGGTCATAGGAGTGAAAAGGTGCCTCGGCACCTCTCTCGAACCGACGGAAGGAGGGCACCATGCCAAGACGGGAGCATGAACACAAGGACATGACCGTCCGCGAAGCGGGTCATCTCGGCGGTGAAAAGGTCAAGGAGGAGTACGGTCCCGAGTTCTATTCCGAAATCGGTCACAAGGGCGGGGAAACCGTCAAGGAAAAGTACGGCCACGAGTTCTACTCCGAGATCGGCCATAAGGGTGGCGAGATCGGCGGCAACGTGACGAAAGAGAAATACGGCCCGGAATTCTACTCCGAAATCGGCCACAAGGGTGGACAGAAGGTCAAGGAGCTGATCGAGGAAGGCAAGAAACACACCGAATAGCCGCCGTCAGGGCCCCCGGAAATCGTCCGGGGGCCCTTTCGTGCGGACAGTCCGATCGGGCGCTAGTTGGTGAAGTCCTGGGTGAAGTAGACGGACCCATCGCTCTTCTTCCAGGCCCCCACCCCTATCCGGCCGAACTGGGCGCTCAGGATGTTCGCCTTATGGCCGGGGCTGTTCATCCAGCCGGTCATGGCCTCCACGCCGGCCTGCTGGCCCGGGTAGGTGTTCATGGCGATGTTCTCGCCGGCCGTCGAGTACGAGATGCCGAGCGTCTTGAGCATGTCGAACACATAGAGGCCGTCGGGCGTCTGATGGCTGAAGTAGTTGCGATTGACCATGTCCTGGCTGCGCTCGCGAGCCAGCTGGTTGAGGGTCGAATCCGAAACCAGGGCCGGGGCCCCCACTTTGGCCCGCTCCACGTTCGTCTGCTGGAAGATGTAGGCCTCCATGGCGGCCAGATCGGCGTTCTGGGGATTGGGTACCAGCAGGGGGTTGGAGCCCCCCGGGGTGGGCGTCGCCGCAGGCGGAGCCGTAGGAGGAGGGGCGCTCGGAACCGGGGTGGGGGGCGGAGCGGTCGGAGCCGGGGTGGGCGGCAGGACGGGCCAAGGGGTGGGGAAACCAACGGGCGTTTGACTGGGCTGCGGGATGGGGGTCGGCCAACCACCTGGCCGCCGGCTCGGCCGCGGGGTGGGCCGGCGGCCGGGCACACGCCAGGCGGCCGGATCGGAGGGGGCCGGATCGGCGACCGGGGCCGTCACGGGGGACGGTGGGGCGATCGCCGGCGCCCCCGCCACGGGGGGCTGGGGAGCCGCCGGTGCGGCGGGATTGAGGGTGATGACCGGGGAGTCCGGGGTAAGGCCGGGCGCGCCGCACCCCCCGATGAGGGCGGCGGCTCCGAGGGGGATGATTCCTGACAACCAGCGGGACGACATGGCGTTGAGGTCCTCCATTTCTTACTTGACAGGATAGCAACGCCCGGAAACCCCGCCGTTGTCGCGGGGTGACGGGATTGTTTCGGGTGAAGATGGCCGGAAGCGCGGGGTCTAACGGTCCGGCTCGCCCGCGCTCGGGAGGTCTTCGCCCTCGGTCCGAAACGTGGCGGTCCACGTCTCGGGCGCCCCTCCGTCGACCCGACACCGGAACCAGGCCCGGTACCGGGTGCCCATCTGCAGGGGGTCGTGGGGGATGAGGGCGAGGGTACTGCCGATGTACCGGGCGGCAATCTGGCTGGGTGGCGTCTCGGGGCTATCGAAGTAGACGGGAACCGGCGCCCCGTCCACGACCGTCAGACTGCCCGTCGCCTCGGTGAGACGGTGTCCCGGCCTCATCTGCAGGGTGATCGGGTAGCCCACCTCGCGGGAGCGGCCCAGGTGGCCCACCATGGGATCCTCATCCAGTTCCATCGCCGGGTCCTGGCTCCGCCCGTCATCGCCCCCCTCGGGAATGGGGCTCGGGATCTCGGTGAGCGGCATGGAGAGCGGCACGTTCCGCATCCCCTCGAAGGGGTAGAGCAGCACGGGGCCGCGTCCGGCGCCGCGTGGACGCATGTGGAAGGACAGGATGCTGACCGGCACGTCGTCCTTGACGGTGTTGACGCCGATCCCGACCGCGTCCGCCTCGGGATCGAGGAACGGGAGGCGGTGAAAGTAGGAATCGATCCAGATGGCGATGCTCTCGACCGGGCGAACGCCGAAGGCGATGTCTCCGTGGGTACCCGCCTGCCGTCCCGCCTCGCTGAATCCGGGACGCCCCGGAGTCTCCTGGTGGGCCCCGAGATTGGCCGTGCTCGGGTCGTCCTGATTCAAGGAGAGATAGAGGGCGTGCGCCTCGGCCCCCTGACAGAGGGACTCGGAGAGCTCCACGGGCGTCAAGCCGACGCTGGCTCGAATCTTGTTGACCGTCTCGAGGGCACGCTCCTTCTCGAAGTCCGACACGTCGGCCCGGACGGGACGGGAGGCGATCGCCCCACCCGCGAGCATGGCGAGAACGAGCCCAAGAGCCGAGCGCCGGCGAAGCATGCCGTCCCTCCCCGGGGTCTAGATTTGCAGGGCGATCTCTCCGGTGTGGCGGCGCAGCGACTCGGACACGTTGGCGAGGTCCGGGTGGACCCGGGTCAGGGCGAACGGCTTGGCGAGACCCTTGAGCGAGACCTCGAAGGGCTCCGAGCGACGGATCGGCAAGACACCCATCATGGCCTGCACCCCCGGGTCGGTCAGTATGTCTTCCGACAGGACGATGTCCTCTCCGATCGATTCGTTCTGGACGCGGGCCGCCACGTTGACCGTCGTGCCGAAGTAGTCGAGCCGCTCGTTCAGGGTCACGGCGATGCAGGGTCCCACGTGGGCCCCGAGCTTGACGATGATCGGCGCGGCCTTCTGGGGGTTTTCCTCGTTGTAGCGATCGATCGAGGCCTGGATCTCGAAGGCCGCCCGGACGCAGTCCTCCGCCCGGTAGAAGGTGGCCATGACGGCGTCGCCAACCGTCTTGACGATGGCTCCCTGGTTGGCGGCGATCGCCTCGGCCAGGATCCGGAAGTGGACCTGGACCAGGTTGAAGGCCGTCGCGTCGCCCAGCTGCTCGTACATGGCGGTCGAGCTCTTGAGGTCGGTGAACATGATGGCCACGTTGCCAACCGACAGGTTGAGGTCGGGGGCCAGCATCTCGCTGGAGAACAGGGTCCGGAAGTCCTGCATGCTGCTCACGTAGGCGGCCGTCACGACGTCGTCGGCCCACATCGTTCGCTCGACCACGATCTGGACCGGCTCCTGGACCTCCAGGCTGAGCCGCAGGGTCGACGAATCGAGGTCGAGTGTCCCAGGTTGGAAGCCCGAAGGGCTCACCGCTACCCGCTGGGTAGAGCCGGCATCAGGGCCCACGCCTTGCAGGGTCACGGTCATGTGGGTCGAGTACTGGTAGCAACGCACCCGATAGGTCCCCGGCTCGAGGGCGAGCTCCAGGAGGTTGGAGCCCCCCGGCTGGAACTGGCGACGCACGACGACGTGAGGGGTGCGGAAGGGGCCGGAGACGCAGAAGACGGTCGGCTCGACCTTCCGGACGGCGGGGCTCGGCCGGAAGCTGATCTCGACCGACTGGTCGAAGGTCACGTTGAAGTCGATGTTGCAGGATCCGCAGTGCGAGCCCGACCTGACGTGCTGCAAGGAAGAGACGGGATCCGTGCCGTCCCGGCAGCCGGGGCAGAGCAGGTCCCAGCGCAGCTCGAGCAGGCCGGCCGAGGTCGCGTGCAGGAAGACCTTGAGCAACTCCCGCCTGTCGACGCCCCACTTCTTGGCCAGGCCGAAGGGGCGGATCTTGCTCATCTCCCACTCTGGACCTAGCAGCACGTAGTCGACCACCCGCCGAACCAGCTGGTCGTCGAGCCCCAGGCCCTGCAATTTGGCGACGATCGCCTCGCCACGGTCCCGGGCCGAGGGGAGCAGATCGGCGGGGGGGATGTCGAAGGGATCGGCCGCCCGGCCAGCGAAAAAGTCGCCCAGTCGCTGACCATACCGCGCGATCCCCCGCATCACGCCCCCCGCGAAGGAGGCGACCAGGGGCTTGAACACGAGGCTGCGTGGGGTGCCGACGAACGTGACGGTGACCCGGGTCCCCCCTTCGAGGGGCTCCAGCCGGGTGCGCACGTAGTAGGACTCTAGCGGCCCACCGTGCATGACCCGCTTGACGCTGTGCTCCTGGCCTTCCACCCAGTCATAGGGCTTCTCGTCCCAGCTGACCGGCAGCACGCCCATGTAGGTCATGGAGCCGACCTTCTGCTTGTCGCCGTTCGGCAGGACCCGGTCGGAGTAGGTGACGGGAGGCAATCCGAGCGATCGCCCGAACTGGTCGGTATCGGCCAGGATCGGCCAGACCCGGTCGGGCAGGGCGGGGAAGGTCCACTGGGCCTCCTGCACCACGCTGCCGGGCTTCACGTCGTTCACGGGGGTCTCCTAGCCTGAGTGGCCGTTTCCTAGTCGAGCGACCTGGACCATGGACAGGATAACGGGCTTGCGTCGCGTCCGGTCATACAGGAATTTACCCAGCTCGTCGCGAATCACGCGCCGCAGGGTATCGGGGCGCAACTCGCCCTCCCCGCGGCAGCGGTCGAGGGCCGAGACGACCGCCTCCTTGGCCTCGTCCTCCCAGGTGTCCACCTCGGTCCCGTGCAGGAAGCCCTGAGTCAACAGGTCGGGGCCATCGACCAGGTGGCCTTCCTCGTCGATCGTGACGGCCGAGGTGACGACGCCCTCTTCGCCGAGCTGCCGACGATCGTGCATCAAGCCAGAGCCCAGGGGCGCCACCCGGCCGCCGTCCACCATCATGGGGGTCGCGTTGAAGTGACCGACGATCGCGCCGCGGTCCTGGTCGAACTCGACGATCTCGCCGTTCTCGAGGAGGAAGATCCGGTCCGGATCGACCCCGGTCATGCGGGCGAGGCTCGCGTGCTCGGCGAGCTGGCGGGTCTCGCCGTGGATCGGCACGAAGAAGCGCGGCTTGGTCATGACCAGCATGAGCCGCAGCTCCTCACGGCTGGCGTGGCCCGAGACGTGCTGGGTCTTCCCCGGGGCGTTCGTGCGGGTCGTCTCGTACACGACCTTGGCCCCGCGGCCGTACAGGGTGTTGATGATCCGCGACACGGCCCGCTCGTTGCCCGGGATCGGGATGGCCGAGAGAACGACCGTGTCGCCCGGCACGACCCTGACGTGCTTGTGCTCATGCCGTGCGATGCGCGAGAGGCCCGAGGTCGGCTCGCCCTGCGACCCCGTCGTGATGAGCAGGACCTCCTCGTCGTGCATGGCGTTGATCTTGTCGATGGGCAGGATAAGGCCGTCCGGCACGTTCAGGAAGCCGTGGCGCCGGGCCTGTTCGGCCATCTTTTGGAGGGAGCGGCCCACCAGCCCGACCTTCCGCTGATACTTATCAGCAAGTTTACAGATCGACTGGACGCGGTGCACGCTCGAGGCGAAGGTCGCGACGATGATCCGCTTGGACGCGGTCGCGATGATGGGGTCGAGGCCCAGCTCGACCATGCGCTCGCTGGGGGTGAAGCCTTCTCGGGTCGCGTTGGTCGAGTCCGAGAGCAGGACCAGGACGCCCTTCTCGCCCAGTTCGGAGAACTTGTAGAAGTCGAAAAACTGGCCGTCGATGGGGGTCTGGTCCATCTTGAAGTCGCCGGTGTACAGCACCGTGCCGGCCGGGGTGTGGACGGCGATCGCGCAGGCATCCGGGATCGAGTGGGTGACCCGCAGGTACTCGATCGTGCAGGTGCCGGCCGTGAGGCGATCGCGTGGATTGACCACCTGGATCGGCACCTTCCCCCGCAGCGACGAGTGCTCCTTGAGCTTGGCCTCGATGAGCCCGCCCGTGAGCGGGGTCGCGTAGACGGTGGGGAAGGGATCGAGTTGCTTGAGCAGGTAGGGCAGGCCCCCGATGTGGTCCTCGTGGCCGTGGGAGATGAACAGGCCGCGCAGCTTGTGCTGATGCGCGACGATGTAGCTGAAGTCGGGGATGACGTAGTCGACCCCGTACATCTCCTCGGAGGGGAAGGCGAACCCGCAGTCGAGCACGATCAGGTCGTCGTCGGTCTCGACCGCCCACATGTTCTTGCCAATTTCGCCGAGCCCGCCGAGGGGCAGGACCCGGACCTTGGGAGCGGACAAATTAGGCCTCCACGGGCTCCTTCAACAGCCCGAGCTCACCCAGGATGGCCTGGACCCGGGCCCTCTCGGCCTCCGTCACCTCGACGATGGGCAGGCGCACCCCACCGACCGGTAGGCCCAGCATGGCGAGCGCGGCCTTGGTGGGAGCCGGCGAGGGCGCGATGAACAGGCCGTTGAACAGGTCCCACAGCCGGAAGTGCAGCCGCCGAGCCTCCGTCCAGTCGCCCTCGACGCAGGCGTCGACCAGGGCGCGCAGTTCGTTGCCCGCCACGTGGCTCGCCACCGAGATCACCCCGTACCCGCCGATCGCCATGAAGGGCAGGGTCAAGCTGTCGTTGCCCGAATAGAGCATGAAGCTCTCGGGAGTGACCTTGCGGAACTCGCTCGCCATGTCGAGGGAGGCCGAGGAGTCCTTGAGGGCCACGATGTTGCCGATCCCGGAGAGGCGTTCGACCGTTTCGGGGGCGATCGCCACCCCCGTGCGGGGCGGGTGGTTGTAGAGGACGATGGGCAGGTGGGTCGCCTCGGCGGCGGCCCGAAAGTGGCGGTACAGGCCCTCCTGGTTGGGTTTGTTGTAGTAGGGGGCGATGAGCAGGATGCCATCCACCCCAATCTCGGTCGCCTCGCGGGTCAGTTCGACCGTGGCGGCCGTGTCGTTGGCCCCGGTGCCGGCCACGACGCTCGCGCGATCGCCCACGGCCTCCTTGACGGCCATGAACAGGGCGAGCTTCTCGGCGTGGTTGAGGGTCGGGGACTCGCCGGTGGTGCCGGCGACGACCAGACCGTCCGAGCCGTTCTCCACCAGGTGTTTGGCGAGCCGCTTGGCGGTCGCGAGGTCGAGCTGACCGTCGGCGGTGAACGGGGTGACCATGGCGGTCAGGACGCGGCCCAGTTGCTTCATGGCGTTGGCTCCATCGGGTCGGGGAATGGCTGGGACCATTTTCTCATGGTCACCGCCGAGCGTCCACGCCGCGAGGCGGGCGGGTCCAGCTGAAGGGGCGCGACCTAAGCCAGGGTCCGGGAGGGGCCCAGCAGCCCCTGCTCGGCCAGGCTCTCGGCGATGAGCACGGCGTTCAGGGCCGCCCCCCGCCGCAGGTTGTCGCCGACCACCCACAGGTTGATCGCGTTCGGATGCGAGACGTCGCCCCGGATCCGGCCGACGAGCACGTCGTCGATCCCGGCCGCGTCCGTCGGCTGCGGGTAGGTCGCGGTCGCCGGGTCGTCCATCAGGCGAACGCCGGAGGCATGGGCGATCGCCTCCCGCACCTTCGCCATATCGACCGGCCGATCGAATTCGATGTTGACCGACTCCGCGTGCCCGACCGCGACCGGCACCCGCACGCAGGTCCCCGAGATCCGGAACTCCGGGTCCTCGAAGATCTTGCGGGTCTCGTTGGTGAACTTCAGCTCTTCCTTGGTGTAGCCGTTGTCCTGGAACACGTCGATGTGCGGGATCAGGTTGAAGGCGATCGGCTTGTTCAGGGCCTGCGGGGCATGGTCCTGGCCAGCGAGCGACGCCCGGGTCGACTCCTCCAGCTCGTCGACGGCCTCCTTACCGGCGCCCGAGACCGACTGGTAGGTCGAGACGACGATCCGCTCGATCTTGGCGACCACGCGCAGGGGCGCCACGGCCATCAGCAGGATGGCCGTCGAGCAGTTGGGGTTCGCGACGATACCCCGGTGCTCGTTCAGCGCGTGGGCGTTGATCTCGGGAATCACGAGCGGCACGGTCGGGTCCATCCGGAACTCGGAGGTGTTGTCGACGACGACGGCCCCCCGCTTCACCGCCTCGGGCGCGAGCGTCCGGCTGACCGAGGCCCCGGCCGAGGCGAGCACCAGGTCGACCCCCTCGAAGGCCTCGGGGGTGGCGAGCTCGACCGCGTAGTCCACGCCCGCGAAGGAAACGGTCGAGCCGGCCGTTCGCGCCGAGGCCAGCAACTTCAGCTTGGCGACCGGAAACCGGCGCTCAATCACGGTTCGCAGCATCTCGTGCCCGACCATGCCCGTCGCTCCCAGGATCGCCACCGTATACCCGCTCACGTCTCCTCCTCGTCGCGATTAGAGCAGATGCTCCAGCCCGTAAACCAGTCCCTGCAAGTCCATGGCCTTCCGGACGGCCAGCATGACCCCCGGCATGAAGCTCTCGCGCGAGAGCGAATCGTGGCGGATCGAGAGGATCTGCCCGAGCCCGCCGAACAGCACCTCCTGATGGGCCACCAGGCCCGGCAACCGCACGCTGTGAATGCGAATGCCCCCGAATTCCGCCCCCCTGGCTCCCTTCAGCTTCTCGGTCTCGGGGGCGTTGCCGACGCCGAAGGCGTCCTGCTCGTCCAGCATCAGCTCGGCCGTCTTGATGGCGGTCCCCGAGGGGGCGTCGGCCTTCTGATTGTGATGCAGCTCGATGATCTCGGCATGCGGGAAGTAGCGCGCCGCCTCCTTGGCGAAGCGCATCAAGAGCAGCGCACCGATGGCGAAGTTCGGGGCGACCAGCACCCCGAGCGCCTTCGTGCGCGCGAGGTCGTCCAGCTGTTGCAGGTCGTTCGTCGTCATACCGGTCGTGCCGATCACCGGGCGGATGCCCAGCTCGAGACAGGTCACCGCATTGGCCTTGACGACGCCCGGGTGCGTGAAGTCGACCAGGACCTGGGGCCGATCGGAAGCCAGGTCGCGGATGCCTGGCACGCACGAGATGCGCATGGGCCCCAGGCCCACCACCTCGCCGATGTCCTCCCCCTCGCGGTTGGGGTCGACCGCTCCGACGAGCTCCATGTCTTCCTGTTCGGCGACGGTCCGGACGACTTCCTGGCCCATGCGCCCGGCGGCGCCGGCCACGGCCACTTTGATGCGGGTCATGAGGGGCGAGATCCTTCCAGCGGAGCCAATCCCGACGATCCCCACCCCGTCGAGCGCTCGGTCGGCTGGACCTGGTCGACCTCGACGAAGGTGGGATGACTGTAGCGTTCGATGCAGACCTGGGCGATGCGATCGCCCGCCACGACCTTGAACTCTGCGTCCGAGTGGTTGTAGAGCAGGACCCCGACAGCATAGCGATAGCCCTGGTCGATGAGGCCCGCCCCCACCTCGATGCCGTGCCGCGCCGAGAGGCCCGACCGGGAGTGCAGGCGCGCCCGGAAGCCCGCGGGCAGCTCGAGGGCGAGGTCGGTGGCGACCACGGCGCGGCCCCGCGCCGGAATGACGGCGTCCTCGGCCGCATGCAGATCGGCCGCCACGTCGCCCGGTTGGCTAACGACGGGGGCGATCGCCCGCTCAGACAGGCGCTGGAAGCGCACGGTGACGGGGTCCATCACGCCGCGATCCCCGGAATCTTGACCCGCCGCGTGGGGCCGACCACCGTGGCCGTGAGGGTCCGGGTGTCCATGACCTCGCGCGCGACCCGGGTGAGATCGGCGAGCGTCACGGCCTCCAGGCCGTCGAGCACCTCGGCGACCGAGTGGATCCTCCCGAAGGCGAGCTCGCTGTTGGCCATCCGGCTCATGCGGTTGCGCGGGCTCTCCTCGCTCAGCAGGAGACCTCCCTTGAGCTGGTCCTTGGCGCGCCGCAGCTCCTCCTCGGTCACTTCCCCGGCCTTGACCTTGTCCATCTCGGCCAGCGACAGCCGCACCACCTCGTCGAGGTGCTTGGGTGAGCAGCCGGCGTACACCCCGAAGATGCCGGCCTTGGCGTACATGACCTCGTAGCTCGAGATCGAGTAGGCCATGCCGCGCTTCTCGCGGACCTCCTGGAAGAGGCGCGAGCTCATCCCGCCGCCCAGGATGGCATCCAGCAGGGTGACGGCGAACCGGTCGGGAGAGGCCATGGTGACCCCTTCGGTGCCGAGCACGACGTGGACCTGCTCGATGTCCTTGTAGCGCACCTTGAGGTTGGAGCGGGCCATGGGCGCCGTCTCGGCGAGCGGAGTCGAAGGGCGGCGCATCTGGCCAATCGTGGCCTCGAGCTGCGCGAGCACCCGGGGGGTCTCGAAACGGCCCGCCACGGACACGACGACCCGGTCCGGGGTATAGAACCGCTCCATGTAGGCGATCGCCCGGTCCCGGTTGGCCGTCCGCATGGTCCCGCGGGTGCCCACGATGGGCCGACCGAGCGGGTGGTCCCCCCAGAAGGCCAGATTGAAGAGGTCCTGCACGAGCTCGTCGGGGGTGTCCTCGTACATCTTGATCTCTTCGAGCACGACCTGGCGCTCGCGCTTGAGCTCGCCCGGATCGAAGGCGGGCCGAACGAGCATGTCGGTCAACACGTCGATCGCCGTGGGAAGCTCGGAGTCGAGGATCCGGGCGTAGTAGCAGGTGTGCTCCTTGTCGGTGAAGGCGTTGAGCGAACCGCCCTTGTCCTCGATCGCCTGGGCGATCTGGAAGGCGCTGCGCCGCTCGGTGCCTTTGAAGAGCATGTGCTCGATGAAGTGGGAGATGCCGTTGATCTCGGCCGTCTCGTTCTTGGAGCCGGTGTCGACCCAGAAGCCGATGGCGGCCGAACGCACGTGCGGCAGCTCCTCGGTGAGGACCCTCACCCCGTTCGAGAGAACGTGCTTTTCTTCCATCGACTCCCTGGCTCCCGACCCTCGCCTCGTCTCATTCTAACCCATGAGGCCGCTCGCCGAACGAGGGGCAGGGGAAACGAGGATTTAACAATCTTTTGTCAGTCCTTTCATCAAGTGAAGGACTGATTTTGGACATAGAACCCTTGTCCGTCATCGAGCAGCAGGAGGCCGGCATGGGCATCGAAGTCTACACCGCCAAGACCATCTCGGTCGAGGTTCCCCAGCCGGCCGCCCCGCGGGTCCAGGCGGGAGGCGGACAGACCACGACGGCGCCGGTTTCCTCCACGTCGACCTCAGCGACGGCTCCCAAGCCGGACGCCGGCAAGACCTGGGGCGGTCCGGATTCGACCCGCGACCTCAACTTCGGCCATCACACGGTCAGCGACGAGAACGGCAACGCGAGCCTCTTCACCCTGCACGGCGGGCTTCCCATGTGGGCGGATACCAAGACCATGCTGACGGCCGACCAGTTCGCGGCCATGCCCAAGTTCCAGCAGGCCAAGCTGCTCGGCATGGTGCCGCCCCAGCAGCTGGCGGCCTTCCAGCAGGCCATGGCCAAGGGCGACGCCAGCAAGGCGCAGACCCAGCCCAAGAACCGCGACAACAGCCAGATCAGCCCCGTCGCGACCGCCATGGCCGGCACCAACCAGGTCAACGATGCGAGCGTGGCGGCCAAGGCCCGCGCCGCCCAGATCGCGGCCAACCCGCAGCCCGTCATCGACGACTACGCGGCCCACTACGGCAACGCCTTGGCCTTGATGCCCAAGGCCGCGGACGCCATCCAGCACCACGACCTCGCGACGCTCGACCAGGTCGACAAGCAGATGGAGAGCGAGTTCAAGACGGCCAATCAGGACTACCAGGACCTCTTGAACGCCCTGCCCGCCGACAAGAAGCTGCCCTTCATGCAGCAGTTCGCGCCGCAGCTCACCCAGATGCAGCAGTTCCTGACCAGCATCAAGGCCATGTTCACGACGACGGCCCCGGCCGCCAAGGCCTCTTAGTCTCTAGCGATATCGCTTCTTGTAGGCCGGGACGTAGCCCAGGTAGGCCTGGGCCGTCATGAGGATGCCCTGGCGCTGGTCCTCGTTCAGTTCACCTTTGACCTTGCCCGGCACCCCAAGCACCAGCGAGTTGGGGGGGATGACGGCATTCTCGGGCACGACGGCGCCCGCCCCCACGATCGAGCCCCGTCCGATCACGGCCCCGTTCAGCACGGTCGCCCGAATGGCGATCAGGCAGTCGTCCTCGACGGTCGCCCCGTGGACGATCGCCCCGTGTCCCAGGCTGACCCGCCGGCCGATCGTGCAGGGGTACTTGGCCCCCACGTGCAGGATGCAGCCGTCCTGGATGTTCGACTGGGCTCCCACGCGGATGGGGGCGATGTCTCCCCTCAACACGCAGTTGAACCAGACGCTCGCCTCGTCCTCGAGGGTCACGTCGCCGATCAAGGTGGCGTTGGGGGCAACCCAGGCGGTGGGGGCAATCTTCAGGGCATCCTGCAAGGCAAATTCGCGGGCCCGCTCGAGATCCGGGTGCATGGCATCCTCATCAAAACTGGCGAAACGCCGGATTCTACCTTGCTCCCGAGCGCTTGTAAACTGTCTCGAAAGCGGCGCCCGCACGCCGGGTATAATGGGCCGACGGAAAGGAGCGGGCATTGTCGTCACGACCCGAGTTCGTCCGCCGCGCCATGCCGCGCACGCCGCTGCCCAGCCTCGCCTGGGACGAGCTCGCCCCGCGCGGCGTGACCTCCATCTACGAGCCGTTCATGGGCATGGGGACGAACCTCTACGCCTTCAAGCGCCACGGCCTGCGCGTGGTGGGCAGCGACCTGCTCGAATGCACCTGGAGCGCGAGCCGCGCCATCACCGAGAACAACTCGTTCCGGCTGACGCCCGAGGCGATCGCGAGCTTCTCGTTGTCCCCCGCCCCGACGCTGGAGCACCATGACCGCTTCGCCTCGTGGGCCCAGCGCGGCTTCTTCGACCCCCACCAGGCCGCGTGGCTCGGCTACTGGCGCGATCGCCTGGAGATGCTCGACGGCTACGCCCGGGACCTCGCGACGGTCGCCGTCGGCTGGATCCTGGACAACTGGATCAAGTCCCTCGAACAGCCCGGAGTCGCCCCGGCGAGCGCGAGCGCCGTCACCCTCTTTCTCAAGCGGGCGAACCAGTGGGTCTGGGACAACGGCCAGACCAACGCGGCCCTCCGGGGCCGGCCCGGCGACCTCGCGGGCGATGTGGCCGTCGATGCCTGCTACCTCTACCTGGAGCCCCCGATGGTCGCCATCGACCTGCGCAGCTGGCTGTTCGAGGCCTGGTTGCAGGGCCGATCCGAGGCCGAACTGGGGGAGTTCTACCAGGACAACCCCTTCTACGGGGCCCTCGAGGCCTACCGTCAGGGGGTCCTGGATCTGTTCCAGCGGCTGGAGCACATCCCCTACTGGGCCATCCAGTACCGGACCGAAGAGCTGGACGCGGTCTGGGGCGATCGCCCTATCTGGCTCGCCGACCGCCAGCTGATCGCCCAGCAGCACCTGGGCATGGGCCCGCACGCGGCGGGCGAGATGCTCTGCATCGCAGCCCGTCCCGACTAAATCCAGGCAAAGGCTGCGGAGACCCCGCCTTAATCTTTTAATTGTCCATTAAATCCCGAAAGAGACTGTTAAATCCGGGCGATAGGGCAGTTGAACGACGGCCCGCAGGGGCATAACACGGTAAACACCGCCAAGGAGGTCAACCATGGGAGGCGACGTCACCTTCAACAACCCCAACCGCCCTGCCACGGGCCGGTTGTCTCCCCTCGCCGTGCCGGGCGAAAAGACCGAGCCGCAAACCGACGGCGGCCAGGTCGCCAAGAAGGCCAAGACCGACACGCTGAGCATCGACCCCTCGGTGGCGCAGGCCGCGGCCGGTGCGATCGCCGTCAGCGACGTGCGGGACCTCGCCAAGTCCGTGGGCGCCGTGCAGAACGAGCAGAAGTCGATCGGCGACCTGCAGGCCAAGATCCAGTCGCTGGTACCGGGCGGGGTGCAGTTCGACACCGAAGGCGGCGGCCACTGGTCGAGCCAGGACCTCAAGGGTCTCGCTGACGTGCTCGAGGCCATGTCCCCGACCGACCGGCAGACCCTCTCGGGCATCCACGTGGTCCGTGCCGGCAACGTCGACCTGGGCAAGGGCGGCGAATCGGCCATCGATTCGACCTTGGGCAAGGACATCAGCTCGGCCGCGCAGACTACGGCCCTCGGCGCCGCGCGGATCAACAGCGATCCTCAGCAGTACGGCATGTCCGCCAAGTTCAAGGACTGGGTCGTTCACTCCGTCTCCTGGATGGACGACATCCCCGTCCTCAACCTCTTCAGCAAGGCCGTGAAGGCCATGTTCGGCCAACAGGCGCCCGAGCGTGCGATCGTGCTCGGCAACTCCGGCACCATGATCCCCAAGGAGGTCTGGGCGCAGGAGATCGGCCACCAGGTGCAGATGGCCAACCGCGGGTGGAACCCCGAGGCGATCGCCGAGTTCGGCAAGCTGTCGAACTGGACGGAGACCTTCAACGGCCAGACCATGGCCGCCGACGGCATCGACCACCGGACGGGCACCGACCTCAACTTCGCCCCGGGCGTCGTCAAGGCGGGGCGCACCGACAACATGGTCTCCAAGTACGCCGCGACGTCGCCGGTCGAGGACTTCGCCGAGACCTACAAGACCTTCACCCTCGACCCGCAGAAGCTCATGCAGCTCGCGCCGGACAAGTTCCTCTACCTCAACGCCCGGTCGCAGCGCTACAATGCAGCTGAGGTCAAGGGCTTCGCCCAGCAGACCGGCACCGACCTCCCGTCGATCGCGACCGAGCTCGTCCTTCACTCGGGCCTCAAGCAGGACACCCTCAACGCGATCATGACCGTCAACGGCGTGGCGTCGGACAAGTCGGCCATCCGCTCGGATGCCGCGGGCTCGCTGCGTGGCGGGGACGCCCTCAGCCAGATCTGGGCCAAGGTCACCTCGGATGCCCAGGACCCGGCCGCGGCCCAGAAGCTCATCAACGACCCAGCCTCCGCGCTCGGCGATCTTTGGAACAAGCTCTCCAGCGAGGAGCAGGCCATCCTCAAGGACCCGACCTTCATGAAGAGCCAGGTGGCGAGCCTCCGGGAAGGCTTCGCCGGTACCAAGTCCTCGGCCGACGCGACCGGGCTCGAGGTTCACCGCAAAGCGGCTGGGTCGTTCATGGCCAAGTTGCTCGACGATCAGGGCTTCCAGCAGGCACTCGCGACCGATCCGGCCAAGGCCCTGCAGGCGGGCTTCGCCCATTCGTTGCCGTCCGACGTGGTCGCGGCCATCTCGGGCAATCCCGCCGCCGTCAAGCAGCTCGTCACCATGGTGCAGGGCACCTACGACGGGGCCAGCGCCGCGGACAAGCAGCGGTTCCAGCAGAACCTGGCCAAGGCCCTGCCCAACATGAGCCCCGAGCACTTCTCGGCGTTCGCCGCGTCGCTCAACAACCCGCAGGATCCGTCGACCGCGGCCAAGCAGCTTCAAAAGGCCATGGAGACGGGGTCGCTCGTCGTCCAGGACGCCGGCGGTCCGCCCAACACCTAGCGTGTCGCCGCCCTTCACCACCGAGCGTCTCTTCGACGACGTCACACGCTTTCTCGACAGCCAGAACGTCCCCGGCACGCTGCAGGCTCTGCAGCGTGCCGTCCTGTCCAAGGCGCGGCGCAAGTTTGAGCATGAAGGCCGCTTCTCGATCCTCGACTTCCCGCTCGCCATCCAGCGGGCCCTGGGAGGGCCTGACGAGGTGGGGGGGGCGATCGCCGGCGCCGCCCTGCTCTTCTACGCCTCGGCGGACGTGATCGACGACGCCGTCGACCACGACCTCGCAAGCGATCCCTGGACCCGTTGGGGCTGGGAGCAGGCGACCAACACCGGGTTGAGCCTGCTGTTCCTGAGCCTGACCTACCTGCAAGACACCCTGGGAGCCGTTCGGGCGGCTCCGGCTCTCACCGTCTTCGTCCACGCCGGGCACTCCATGGCGGCGGGCCAACACCTCGACCTGATCGGCCAGGACCTGGAACAGGCCACCATCGCGGACTACACGGCCTTCGTCGAGCGCAAGACCGGGGCCTCGTTCGCCGCTTATGCCGAGGCGATCGCCTTGCTCTGCGGCAGGGAGCCAGCCGAGTCGGCCCGCTGCGGGGAGTTCGGCGAGGCCCTGGGCTCGATGTTGCAGATGATCAGCGACAACTACGAGCTCTGGAATCCCACCTTGAGCTCCGACTACGTCAACCGCCGGCTCTCCTTTCCGCTCGTGCTCGCGCTGGAGCAGGCACAGGGCGAGGCGCGCGCTCGGTTGCTGGAACTTCTGAGCGGCGATCGGACCTACGATCGCCAGCGCGAGCTCGTCGCCTTGCTGGAGTCGCTGGGCACGCGGGGGTATGCAACGCTGCGGATCGAGGTATACAGGAAGCGAGCCAGCGACCTGGCCCGGTCCCTCGGCCTCTCCGAGGAACCCTACCTCCGGCAGTTGCTGGAGTTTCCGGCCTTTCCGCCGGCCGCTCCCGCTCTTTGAAGGAACCTCGATGTCTCTCGCCAACCGCTTGACCCAGTGGCTGCTCATCCTGTGCGTGGTCGCCTCGGCTGCCCTGCTCGCCGTCTCGACGGCTGAAAGCCTGCGCCTCGTCGGCCACCCGTTCCCAGGCTTCCGCGTCGAGGCCACGCTCACGGTCTCGGCCAACGGGGATCCGAACTGGAACGGCTTCAAGGCCCACCTGCAGCAATTCGACGCCATCACCCGGGTCAACGGGCAGGAGGTGCGGGTCCCCGCCGATCTGGATCGGATCGTGCAGTCGGTGCCCCTGGGGACGGTCCTGCACTACGAGGTCCTGCGCGACAAGAAACCCGTGAAGGTCGACGTGGCCACCCAGGCCTTCGGCTGGAGCGCCTGGGGAACCTTCTTGCCGCTCGTCCTGACGAGCCTGTTGCACCTGGTGGTCGGGACCACCGCCTTCCTGCTCAAGCCCAGGAGCCTGACGTCCCGGGTTCACCTGCTCATGAACCTCGCGACGAGCCTGTTCTGCGCGAGCGGGGCCGATTACGACTCGGCCCATCAATTCGGTCGGATTTACATCGCGTCCCTGTCCTTCATGGCGAGCACCTATCTGCACCTGGGACTCGTGTTCCCCACTCCGTCAGGCTGGTTGAAGCGCCGGCCCTGGGTTCACGCCTTGCCGTACCTGCCCACCCTCGCCCTGGTGGCGTGGTGGGAGTCGTTCTTCCGGCCTGCCGGGGCCCTCGCGAGCTCCGACCACCTGCAGAGCCACCTCGACCTCATGAACGCCTCGTTCCTGTGGGTCCTGATCGGCATCGTCGGCCTCGTCGTGAGCATCCTGGTGCGCATGATCCGGACGCGGTCGCCGCTCACCCGCCAGCAGACCAAGGTTGCCCTGTTCGGCGCGGCCCTCGGCTACCTGCCCGGGGTGCTGCTCTGGATCGTGCCCCTCCTGCTGAACCTGCAGAACTTCGATCCCTCCGGGATCTTCGCCAACCTGGCCTTCATCTGCCCGGTCCTGTTCCCCTTGAGCGTGGCCTACGCGATCGTCCGCCACAAGATGTTCGACATCGACCTCGTCATCAAGCGGACGTTGGTCTACGCCACGGTCGTCGCGGCTCTCACTGGGGTCTACTTCATCTCCCTCGCGCTCGTGAGGGCCGGTATCGAACGCCTGATCGGGGCGTCCAACAGCCCGGTGGGTGGGCTCGTGGCGACGGCGCTGGTGGCGATCGCCTTCGCCCCCGTCCGCGACCGGACGAAGTTCCTGATCGACCGGCTCTTCTACCGCAACCGCTACGATTTCCGGTCGGTGGTGAGCACCTTCTCGCGCTTCACCAAGGAGACCCCGGAGCTCGACGCCGTGGTCGAGAAGTTCGTCCAGCTGGCCGACGAGAGCCTGCACCCACGTCACCTGTCCATCATGGTCCGCGATCCCAAGACCCGCGCCCTGCAGGTCTACCGGGCGAGCGGCCTGTCGGTGTTTCCGGACGACTTTTCGATCGCGGCCGACACCCCCGAGATCGGCGAGTTGCTCAAGGCCAGGAAGACCGGCATGCGGCCCTCCAAGGCGACCACCCGCCAGCTGTCCCACATGGATGCGCTCGGCATCACGCTGTGCGTCCCCCTGGAGATCCGGGGCGAGGTGATCGGGATGGTCAACGTCGGGCCGAAGCTCTCGGATCTCGATTACACGGCCGAGGACCAGTCCCTGCTCGTCAACATGGGCCAGCAGTTGGCGAGCGTCATCCGGATCGCCGAGATGACGAAGGCCGAGGTGGGCCGTGCCCGGTTGGATGCCGAGCTCGAAACGGCGCGTCAGATCCAAGCCTCGCTCTTGCCCACGGCCGCCCCGGCCCCGGCGGGCCTCGACGTGCGGGGCTCGTCGGATCCTGCTTACGAGTTTGGGGGGGACTACTACGACCTGGTGACCTTGCCCGATGGGCAGTTGCGCGTGGTCGTGGGCGATGTGGCCGGCAAGGGGGTGCAGGCGGCGATGGTCATGGCCATGGCCAAGAGCTGCTTCTACAACCAGGTGCGCGCCAATCCGGACCTGCCGGTCGTGATGAGCGCCCTCAACACAATGATCACCGAGACCCTGGCCGACAAGAAGCACCGCAAGACGACCCTGGTCTACGCGGCGATCGATCCGGTTCAGCGCGTGTTGCGGTACACATGCGCCGGCCATCAGCCACCCCACTACTTCAACGCCCGCACCGGGCGCATCGAGGAGCTGCCGATCCCGGGTTCGCTGCCGTTCGGCTCGATGAAGACGGCGCGCTATGAGGAGTTCAGCCACCCGTTGAACCCCGGCGACATCCTGGTGTTCTACACGGACGGGATCACCGAGGCCGAGAATGGGCGCGGCGAAACGTTCTACCAGATCACGGCGGGTCCAGATGGCGAGGACCACGTGATCGATCGACTCGGTGAGCTCATCATCGCCCACCAGGACGAATCGGCGGCTGAGTTCCATCGGCACATCCTTGCGGCCGTATCCGCCTGGATTGGCGACGCCCCGAGAGCCGACGATTTGACGTTGGTGGTGGTCAAGATCGCCTGATCTCTCGAAACTTCTCAAAGGTCCGGAGCTACAGCCAACTCCTGAGAGCGCTCGAACTCAAGGTCCTCGTCGACCATCGGCGAGTTTCGGAAGAAATCGACCAAGGATTGATCCGGTTGCATGGTCGTCCTCACCTCAGGTGCGAAAAGGCCCGGGCGCGGGGCACCAGCAGGTCGACGACCTGCATGAGGGCCGAGGTCTCGATGGGTTTGGCGATCGCCCGATTGGCCCCCGCCGCCATCGCCTCGTGCAGCTGCATGATCGTGTGGCCCAAAGCCACGATGGGCAGAGTCTCGTACCCCTTCGTCACCCGCAGGCAGCGAATCGTGTTGGGGGCCGAAAGATAGTCGAGCTCGGAGTCGATCACGATCAGATCGACCTTCCGCTTGAGACAGAGCGAGACGAGCGCGATGCTGCCGTCGACCTCGAGCCCCACGTGACCGTTTGCTTCCAGACTGTTCAACAGGTTGCGACGCAAGACCGGCAACTGGGAACACAGGACGACGGTGGCCATATCCTTCCCTCTCTGAAACGATTGCCTAGCCGAGTATACCCCCGGCAAGCGAGAGAAAGGCGCCCACCCTTAAAGCTTCATCTTCGGTTCATATTTCTCAGCTGGCCACCGAGCCCGCGAACCGGCGCCCCTTCTCGGTCACGGCCAGGGTCTGAGGCCCGAGAGCCGGGCTGCTCTGGCATCCGATCGGGCAGCCCTGACAGCCGCCCGACGGGCAAGAGGCCTCGGCGGTCTCGGCCGCCGTGACGTAGCCGAGCCGGATCAGGTGGCTCAACTGATCCGCGTACTGCTCGCGCGACAGGCCGAGCCGCAGGCGGATTTCCAGCCCCGTCGCCGTGGGTGAGGCCAGCAAGGCCGACAAGAAGCGCCTCAGCATCAGCCCCACCCCAAGAGGTGGCCGATCTGGTAGATGGCCGTCCCGAGGACGAAGGCCAAGACCAAGCCGTAGGTCGTCGCGAAGGTCGTCCAGCGCCAGCTGAGCGTCTCGCGCCAGATCGAGACGACCGTCGAGAAGCACGGCACGTAAACCAGGCTCACGACCATGAACGAGTAGGCCGCCAAGGGCGACATGGAGCCCCGCAGGACCGTCCCCAGGCCGTGCTCTCCCGCCCCATAGATGACGGCCATCGAGGCGAGCGCCCCCTCCTTGGCGAGGAAGCCGCCCATCAGGCTCACCATCGAGCGCCAGTCGAGACCCGCCGGGCGCCCGAGGGGCTCCAGCCAGCGGCCCAGCACCCCGGCGATCGAGTGGTCGACCGGACCGGGGGGCAGGTGGGTCAAAAGCCAGACCACCGCCGTCATGACCGTGATGAGGCCACCCGCCCGCTGCAGGAAGCCCCTGGTCGAGCGCCATGCATGGGCGGCCACGTTGCGCGGGATCGGCCGGTGGTAGGGCGGAAGCTCCATGATGAAGGGCGTCGGCTCGCCTGGGAACAGGGTCTTCTTGAAGGCGAGGCTCGTCAGCAAGACCAGGGCCGCGGAAAGGCCGTACAGGCTCAGCATGACGAGCGACGCCCGCCACCCCGAGAAGAACGTCCCGATGAAGAAGACGAATACGACCAGCCGCGCCTGGCAGAGCATGAGCGGGTTGATCAGGATGGTGAGCAGCCGATCCGCCCGGTTTTCGATGATCCGGGTCGCCATGACGGCCGGGACGTTGCACCCGAAGCCCATCAAGAGGGGCAGGAAGCTGCGGCCGTGCAGCCCGATGGACCCCATGAACCGGTCGACCACGAAGGCCGCGCGGGCCAGGTAGCCGGAATCCTCGAGGATGGCGAAGGCCGTGAAGAAGACGGCGATCAGGGGGAAGAAGCCGGCGACGGTCGAGAAACCGGCCCAGACCCCGTCGATGGCGAAGTCGATCAGCCCCGCCGGGGCGTGGGCGGCGACCAGACCATGGCGAATGAGGGCGCCGACCTGGTCGAGCAGGCCCGAAAACCAGTCGTTGAAGGCCGTGCCGGCCCCCAGCGAGAAGGTGAGCCAGAACATGAGGGCGAACACCCCCAGCAGGATCGGGAGGCCCAGGATCCGATGGGTCACGACGGCGTCGATCCGGTCGGTCCAGTCCATGTCGGCGTGGGGGGCGCGGGCGATCACCGCCTCCAGGACTTCGGAGATCAGCCCGTACTGGGCCTCGATGACCTCCGCCTCCACGTCCGAGAACTCGGGCTGACTCCGCAGCTCCGCAGCCACCTCGAGGGCGGTCGCGAGCTCGGGACGGGCCTTGGCCTTGGCCAGGACCGAGCCATCGCCTTCCAGGAGCTTGCGCGCGAACCAGCGGCGATCATATCCCCCGAGGCAAGCGGGATCCAAGAGCTCGGCGATCTGGGCGATCGCCTGTTCGATGGGCTTGGGCAGGGTGACCCGCAACGGCCGAGTGGGGCGCGCCTCCGAGAGGACGGCGCGAATGGCCCGCACGACCTCGTCCTGCCCCTCCTTGCGCTCGGCGACCAGGGGCACCACGGGCACGCCCAGCCGCCGCTCGAGCTCGGCAACGTCGATCGCGATCCCGCGCCGGCGGGCGATGTCCATCATGTTGAGGGCGACGACCACCCGGTCCGTCAGCTCAAGGACCTGCAGGGTCAGGTAGAGGTTGCGCTCCAGGTTGGCCGCGTCCACCAGGTTGATGACGGCGTCCGGGTGCTCCTGGGCGATGAACTCCCGCGCGATCAGCTCTTCGGGGGAAAGGGCGCTCAGGCTGTAGGTCCCGGGGAGATCGATCAGGCGAAGCGAGCCGTCGGCGGTGCGGTGCTCGCCCTCCTTGCGCTCGACCGTTTTGCCCGTCCAGTTGCCGACGTGCTGGTGAAGCCCCGTCAAGGTGTTGAAGAGGGTCGACTTGCCGACATTGGGATTGCCCGCCAACGCCACCGTGGCCACGGTCTTGGTCTTGGGCAGGGCGGCGGTGCTCATGGGATCGGCCGATCAGAGCAGTTCGACGGCGATCGCCTCGGCGTCGCGGCGCCGCATGGCCAGATGATAGCCGCGCACGGCGAACTCGACCGGATCGTTGAGGGGAGCCACCCGCACGGCCGTGATATCGGTGCCCGCGACCAGGCCCAGGTCCATCATGCGCCGACGCGTGGGGCCGGGGCCGGCCACTCCGAGGATGCGCGCCCGCTGACCGGGATTGAGGTGGCTGAGCTTCGAGACCATCGGCGACGTCCCCTTCGTTCCATTATTGAGAATCGCTCTCAATAATCCCAGAGTACGCCTGTTGAGAATGCTTGTCAATAAGCTTCATCACTCCGGGGGTACGATCTCCTAAACATGCCCAGACGGGAATCTGGGCTTCCTTGTTCCCTCTCCCCTGGGGGATGAGGGCAGGGTGAGGGGGATAAGCGAGCCCGGATGGCGAGCCTTCCCTGCTTAGTTCCGACCAGCCGATCTCGGCCCGAGGGATCCCGCATGACGCCCGCCCGCAGCCCGGCTGCCACCCCCCAATCGTCCGTAACCTCGCCCAGCCCCTGCCTGGCTGGGTACTGGTATGTCGTGGCCCCCCTGGCGGCCCTGTCGGACGATCCGGTGGTCCGGATGGTCGGAGGCCAGCGGCTCTCGGTATGCTTGGGTCCCGATGGGCACCCAGTCGATACCGAGCAGGGGGCACCGCTCAAGGCGTCCGACGGGTTTGCCTGGATGGCCTGGGGCGATCGCCCGGCCTCCCCGCCTCCCCGCCTCGAGTTGCCGAACCGTCGGGGCTACCGCCTCATTCACCACACGGTGCCCGCTCCGGCCGATTTTCGCCTGGCCCTGGAGAACTCGCTCGATCTGATTCACAGCTCGTTCGTACACACCCTCACCCAACCGTCATGGTACCTGAGGCGGCTCCCGGGGCTCCCCCCCGTCGAGGTCGCCTACCAGGCCACGACGGACGGCCTCGAGGTCGAGGCTCGGCTCTGGGGACGGGTCATCTTCCGGCAGCGCTTTCACCTGCCGGACCGCATCTGGTTGCAGATCTTGCCCGAGAGCCCTGTCACGGTCGAACTCGAGGTGCACCACGTTCCCGAGAGCCCGACGTCCTGCCGGATGGAGATCACGCTCGGCCATCCGACCCTGCGGCAGCCCCCCCCGCGCCTCGCCCTCGCCGACCGGTTGCTCAAGCTGCATTGCCAGGACCTGGCCGTGCTCGAAGCCCAGCAGCGAACGCTCTCCTTGCCCGGCACCCCGTTCACCGAGCGGCACTGCGCGGCGGATGCCTACACGCTCTTGATGCGCCGGATCCTGGACCTCGCCGCCGCCGGTCAGTGGCCTCCCGCCGACCTCGGCGAGCGACGGGTGGTCCACATCCGCCTCTAAAGCAGGGAAGGCGAGCCATCCGGGCTCGCTTTTCCCCCGCCCCCTGCCCCCGCCCCGAGGGGTGGGGGATAGAGGAAGCCCCGTTACGGGGCATGCCTAGCGAGGGGGCCGGCGCCCACTCGGAACGCCGGCCCCCCTCGCTAGAATTCGGTTGGCTACAGATCGCCTTCCAGGGTGACGACCTTGCGCTTCTTGACGGCGACGACCACGCTCGCGGTCGCATAGCCGGGCTGCTGGAAGTCGACGCGATAGTTGCCGGGCTCCAATGCGCGGAACTGGAAGTCGCCGTTCTCGTCCGCGGTCTGCTTGAAGAACACGCCGTCCGTGGTGCGGGTCGCCGTCACGCCGGTTCCAGGGATCGGCCAACGCTTGGCGTCGAGCACCGTGCCGCGGATGCGGCCCTTGGTGAAGAAGTTGAAGATGGCCCCGAAATCGAGGATCCGCTTGCAGGAGAAGACCGTCACGACGTTGTTGCTGTCGACACGGCCCTCGACGACTACCTTGGCATCGATCAGCCGGTTCATCCCGTAAACCACGTCAGGCTCGCCCACGAGCGTGTACTCGACCTGCTTGCGCTTCCAGATCCAGCCCTCTTTGACTTCGAGGATCAGCTTTCCGCCGGTGGCCTGGCGCAGCATGCCGGTGTGCTCGAAGTTCTTGACGACCTTGGTGAGCGTCTGGGTGTCGTAGTCGGAGGTGCTATCCTCGGCCACCTCGTCGTCCGTCATGTCCGCCGTGTCGAGCACCTTGACGCTCGCTGCCGCGATGGGTAGAGGCTTGGCGGGCGAGACCGGGGCCGGATCGACCGGAGCCAGCGGCACCTGCCCGGAAGGAAGCTGGACCGGGGCCGACTTGGCCGCGTAGGGAGAGGGGGCCTTCGGTGAGATCACGACCAGGGGGGCGCCGCAGCCGGAAAGCAAGGCGGTGATGGTAAGGGCCAGCACTCCCAGACGTACCTGCTGCATCGCGATTCTCCTCCCTGCGACGAGACCTGAATACATGAGGTGTTATCGCGGGGAGCGCCCGGAATGAGGTAAAGTCAAGGTTGAGCAAAGGTTAAATTTCGCCCAAGCTCAGAAGGATCCGCCGATCCCGACGTAGGGCTGAAGGCTGCCGCCCGGGCTGAGCCCGTAGGCGAGGCCCGCCCGCAGGTCGCTCAGCGGGGTCGCGACGCTGACCTGGCCCAAGAGCTCGAAGCCGATCCCGTGCCTCAGGCCATTGGTGGCAAAGGTCTTGTCGCTACCGGCCGTTCCCACGTCATAGAAGACGGTGCCGTGGACCTGGCTCAGGTAGATGGGCAGGATGTCGAGGCCGCGCTGCACCTCGAATAGCGGAAAGCGATACTCCAGGCTGGTCGCGACCATTCGGCTGCCCGACAGGGTGGCCGCCCCGTAGCCGCGCAGCGGGTAGGTCGCAAAATCGCCCACCGTCCCGAGCCCCCCGGCCAGGGTTTGCAGGCCGGCGGTCGTACCACCGAGGTAAAAGTCCCCGTCGGATCGACCGAGATTGAGGCCCCCCGCCAGTCGCCAACCGATCACCTGGTGCGCGAAAGGCAGGGTGCGAAACAGGCGAAGCTCCCCGTCCACCCGGTCGAAGGAGGGCCCTCCGAACCAAGGCACGGCGTGCTCGTAGCTGATCTCCGCGAGGTTGCCCTCTTCCAGGGTGGTGCCGAAGGTCGAACGGTAATGGTCGGCATGGCGCAGGGTCAGATATAGGCTCTGGGTCGGGCCATCCGCGGGTAGGCCCGGCAGGCGGGTGAGCAGGTTCTTGGAGAGGCCGGCGAGCGCGTCGCGGGAGATGAACTGGCCCTGATTGGTCGATCCGGCCGTGGCGTCCACATAACCAAGGGTCGAAACGATCTGGTTCCGGAGGCCCCCCGTCAGGCTGGTGCCCATGCCCGAGATCCCGAGCGAGGACAGGAAGGGGATCGTGGCCGAGAGCGATTGCCTGGAGACGTCTTGCCACGGCTGGATGGTCCCGAGGCGGGGCACCGTGCCGTTCGAGCGCACGGTCTCTCCGTCCACCGCGGCGAGCAGGGTGGGCGCCCACTGGTCGTTCTGGTAGGTCAGGTGGTAATAGGGCCGCGGCACCGTGATCCCCCAGCCAGCGGTCGCCATGAACTGATGCAGGGACAGGGCATCCACCCCGTGGGTGGTCGCCCCCACCCGGATGCCTTGGTCGTTGTAGCTCCCCGTCGGGTTCCAGACCTTGGGCGCGAGGGAGGGTAGGGGGTTGTAGCGTTGGCTCGGAAAGCTCGCGGTGGAGAGAGGGATCGCCTCGGTCTCCGGGGGGGGGCCCAGCGGAACCAGGTGGCCATCCAGGGCGAAGGCCTGGGGCGGCCCCCACACGGGGAGCCCCGCCTCGGGGCGGAAGGGCATGACGTGGACGTCGTAGCCCCGGGCCGAGTAGTTGATGAAGGCGATCGCCTTGCCGTCCGGCGAGACGGCCGGCTCGATCGCCCCACCGACCACGTTGGTCAGCCGGCGGACCTCCCCGTCGCTCAGCCGATAGGAGTACAGGTTGAACACCCCGCTGCGATCCGAGCTGTACACGAGGTAACGTCCGTCGGGGGTCCAGGATGGGGAAATGTCGTTGGCGAGGTCGCGCCACAGGGGGCGGATCGAGCCCGAGGCCGGATCGATCCGGTACAGGTCCCGCGATCCGCGGCGCCACACCGAGCCCACTGCCTCGCGGCCATCCGGTGACCACGCGACGTCCGAAACCTGGGTGCCGTCGTCGAAGGCGACCACCGTCTTGAGGCGATGGCCCTGCCGGTCGAACAGGACGAGGTCGTGGTGACCACGGGAGTTGACGGCCGCAAGGAAGCTCGATCCGTCTGGCGACAGGGCCGGAGCGCGAACCCGGGCCCCGTGGGTCAGCGCCGAGACCCGCCCGGTCCGGCGATCGATTCGGAACAGATCCTGGTAGACGTGGTAGCGGTCGAACTCGTGCGGGGCGGACAGGTAGATCGCCTGGCCGTCCGGATCGACGGCGCAGCCGTCGAGGAAGGTATCGTCCTTGTGCAGGTTGTTGCTGCCGATGGGGGTCGCGTCCACGACGACCCGCGGGTGGGAGCCATCGGGATCGACCTCGACGATCCGGCTGGGATGCTGGAAGTCGGACGAGACGAAGCCCAGGTGCCCGTCGGGGGTCCAGTACGGCCGTCGGTGCACCAGACCCGAGCGAGTAACGGGGGTCCCCTCCTCGATCGGCAAGCGCTTGATTTCATCCAGCTGCCGCCTGGCCCGTGTTTCCAGGAAGGCGGTCATGCCGTTCCAGATGGAGCGGGCGTCCTGGCCGGGCAGGACCTGCCGGATGGCCCAGTTCAGGCCGAAAAAGGGGTTCGCCGCGTAGGATCGCGCGATCCGCTCGGGAGCGTCCTCGCCGAAGCGGTCGACCAGGTAGCGAAAGAAGAAGCTGCCGTAGACGTAGGGCCGCTCGAAGGGCCAATCGGTCGGGTAGTAGCCGCCGGCGCGATCCAGGGGGCTCAAAGAGCCCTCGAGGGCCGCGCAGCGCAGGATCATGTCGAAGTCGCCCTCCTGCTCCCTCCCGCCGGGCCCCTGGTTGCCCTCGGTGTGGATGGCGAGCCCCTCGATCATGAAGATCGGCTGGTGGTAGTTGGGGGAGAACAATCGCCCGAACAGGCGTGTGCTCAGCCACGAGACCCCGTCGTACTTCTCGAGGTTGAGGATGTGGGTGTATTCGTGGGTGATGGCGAGCTTGAGGTAGCTGTCGTAGCGGCCCCAGCGGTTGCTCTCGGCCGGCTGGGTCAGGTTGAGGGCGATCGCATTGTTGGGGTAGGGCACCGAGGCGGCGAGACCCAGGTCGTCGAAGTCCGTCAGGACCAGCTGGGTCGGATACTGCGGGGTGCTCTTGAGGTAGGGCGAGAGCTTGGCGTGCGCGTCCTCGGCGAAGCGAGCGGCCTTGCGGGCGATCGCCTCCAGCTCGACCGGGTAGTGCACCTGAAAGTGCGGGGTCTCGAGGGTGCGCCAGTCGACCGCGGGGTCGTACTGCAGCGCGGCCCTGGCCGGCCCGCTGCCGAGCATCGCCCCCGCTAGCAGGCCCGCGATTGTCGCCCAACCGATCCGCTTCTTCACTCAACGCTCATACCCGGACCGCTGGGCGATCCAACGCTCGGGGATCAGGCCGGCGTGATCCCGGGGCCCCCCGGCATGATGTCGTTCGAGTCGACCGCGTTGCCGCGCCCCTCTTCCCACATCGTCTGGTAATCTCGGTCGAACTCCTCCTCGGTGATGTCCGGGCGATCGGGTAGCTCGCTCGTGAAGGGATTCAGGCGGTGCAGGATCGGCTGAGAGGGTTCAGGCGATCGAGTCGGTTCGGTCGGCTGCTTCTTCCAAGGCACGCGCATGGCCCGCTCCTTTCCGTGCCGCGTCTCGCGGCCCGGATGATACCGGGGCGCGCCGGGGGTTGGCTAGACACGGGCGCATGCGCGGTTGGGTCAGCGGGTCTTGAATTGCTCGGTCTCGGTCGATTCCCCGAGGGCCGCCGTCGAGCAAGCGCCGCTCGTCACGATCGAAAGGACCCGGTCGAAGTAGCCGGTACCCACCTCACGCTGATGACGCACGGCCGTGTAGCCGTCGGGCTCGGCCGCGAACTCTCGCTCCTGCAGCCGGACGTAGGCGGGCATCCCTTCCGTCCGATACTGGGCCGCCAGGTCGAAGGCGTGGTAGTTGATGAGGTGCCAGCCCGCCAGCGTGATGAACTGGAAGCGGTATCCCAACTCGCCGAGGGTCCTCTGGAAGCCCGCGATCTCCGCTTCGGACAGGTGTCGTTTCCAGTTGAACGAGGGCGAGCAGTTGTAGGCGAGCAGCTTGCCCGGGTGGCGCGAATGAACGGCCTCGGCGAAGCAGCGCGCCTCGGCCAGATCGGGCTTGCTCGTCTCGAACCACAGGACGTCGGCGTAGGGGGCGTAGGCGAGGGCGCGGGCGATCGCCGCCTCGAGCCCATCGCGCACGACGTAGAACCCCTCGGGCGTCCGCTCACCCGTCATGAACGCCCGATCGACCGGGTCGTGGTCCGAGGTGAGGAGTCGGGCGCTCAGGGCGTCCGTGCGGGCGATCAGGACGGTCGGCACGTCGAGCACGTCCGCCGCGAGCCGGGCCGCCGTGAGCGTCCGGATGAACTGGGCGGTCGGGACGAGGACCTTGCCGCCCAGGTGTCCGCACTTCTTCTCGGAGGCGAGCTGGTCCTCGAAGTGCACGCCGGCGGCCCCGGCCTCGATCATGGCCTTCATGAGCTCGAAGGCGTGCAAGGGGCCACCGAAGCCGGCCTCGGCGTCGGCCACGATGGGGGCGTACCAGTCGGGTCCAGCCCCTCCGTCGAGGTGGTGGACCTGGTCGGCCCGCGTGAGCGCCTGGTTGAGCCGTCTCACCATGGCCGGCACCGAGTTGGAGGGGTAGAGGCTCTGATCCGGGTAGGTCTGGCCGGCGAGGTTACCGTCCGCGGCCACCTGCCAGCCGCTCAGGTAGATGGCCTTGAGGCCCGCCCGCACCATTTGGACGGCCTGCGCCCCCGAAATGGCCCCGAAAGTCGGCACGAAGGACTCGTGCTGCATGAGCTCCCACAGCCGTCTGGCTCCGCGCTCGGCGAGGGTGTGGGCGATCGCCACCGAGGGACGCAGCGACAGCACCTCCTCGGCCGCGTAGCAGCGCCGGATCCCGCGCCAGCGCGGATCCTGCTCCCACGTGGTAGCGAGCGCCTGCGCGGTGGGGCTCAGTGGGGTCATGCTCGGCACCTCCGTTCGCGGTGGGCCCTCTCGCGAGCGCCCGTCGAACCCGATCCAACAGGCCGACGCATCGGCCTGGCGAGGTCGCATGCCACGTCGGGTCAGGGGCTAGGGCTGCAGCAACGGATAGGCGGAGAGGGTCAGGAACTCGGGAAACCTTTCGGCGACTACCCAATCATCGAGCAAGGCGATCGCCTCGGGCCGCAGGGCCACACCCTCGCTAGAAAGCCGGGCCATCTCAGCCTCCTTGCGGGCGCGGTAGAAGGCCTCGTCGACAGGGCGGCCGTCGGCTAACCTGGCCCCCTGGCGCACCCACTGCCACAGCTGGGCCCGCGAGATCTCGGCCGTCGCCACGTCCTCCATGAGGTCGTTGATCGCGACCGCGCCGGTCCCCCCGAGCCAGGCCGAGAGGTACTGCATGGCGACCGAGACGTTGTTGTCGAAACCGGCCTCGGTCAGCGCCTGGTCCTCCGGGCGCACCTCGAGCAGGTGGGCAGCCCGCACCTGGCGAGCCTCGCGGCGGCGCTCCAGCTGGTGGCACCGGCCCGCCAGCACCCGATCGAAGACGTCGCGGGCCACGGGCACGAGGTCGGGGTGCGCAACCCAGGTCCCGTCGAAGCCGAGGCCAGCCTCGCGCTCCTTGTCCTCGCGGACCCTGGCGAAGGCGCGTTCGTTGATCTCGGGGTGCCGGCGGCTCGGAATGAAGGCGGCCATGCCCCCGATGGCGTGGGCGCCGCGTCGATGGCAGCTCTGGACCAGGAGATCGGCGTAGCTGCGCAGGAACGGCACTTCCATGGTGATCCGGGCGCGATCGCCCAGCAGGAACTCCGGCCGGTGGCCGAGCTTTTTGATCAGGCTGAAGATGTAGTCCCACCGGCCGGCGTTGAGGCCCGTGGCGTGCTCCTTGAGCTCGAAGAGGATCTCGTCCATCTCGAAGGCGGCGAGGACCGTCTCAATCAGGACCGTGGCCCGGATCGAACCGCGCGGCACCCCGAGGGCATCCTGGGCGAAGTTGAAGACGTCGTTCCACAACCGGGCCTCGAGGTGGCCCTCGAGCTTGGGCAGGTAGAGGTACGGCCCCGAGCCCTTGGCGATCAGCGCCTCGGCGTTGTGGAAGAAGAAGAGGCCGAAGTCGAACAGGCTCGCCGACACCGGCACACCGTCGAGGGTGACGTGGCGCTCGGTGAGATGCCAGCCGCGAGGCCGCACGACGAGGGTGGCGACCTGCTCGGCCAGACGGTACGCCTTGCCATCCGGGGAACGGTGCGCGAGCGTGCCGCGCACCGCGTCCATGAGATGGGCCTGGCCCTCGACGATGTTGCTCCAGGTCGGGGAGCAGGAGTCCTCGAAGTCGGCCATGAAGACCTGGGCGCCCGAGTTGAGGGCGTTGATCATCATCTTGGCGTCGACGGGGCCCGTGATCTCGACCCGGCGATCGCGTAGGTCGGGCGGGGCGGGGCACACGGCCCATGGTTCGCGTCGCACGGCCTCGGTCTCCGGCAGGAAGTCCGGCAACTGGCCGTTCTGCAGGGTGGTCAGCCGTTGCATGCGGTGCTGGAGCAGGGCGACCCGCTCGGATTCGAAGCGCTTGACCAGCTCGGCGACGAACGCCATGGCCTCCGGGGTGAGGATCCGTTCGGCGGCAGCGCTGACGGGCCCCGAGAGCTCCAGCGGTTGCGTCTCGATCAAGGAACCCTCCTCATTGAGCACCAAGCCGTGTCCCTGGGGCCCCGTCGCCGCCAGGTCGAACAAGCCGGACCATCCTAGAGGATTTACGTTCAATAATCAAGAATTATGTCGACCGGATCCGGAGCGTCAGACCACCAACCCCCCATCGACCGAGAGCACGTGTCCGGTGACGAAGTCGGCGTCGTCGGAAGCCAGGTAGAGGTAGGCCTTGGCGATGTCGTCGGTCGCCCCGAGGCGGTTGAGCGGGGACTTCTCCCGCATCAAGTCGAGCACCTTCTCGGGCATGGCCCCGGTCATCTCGGTCATGATGAAACCCGGGGCGACGGCGTTCACCGTGATGCCCTTGCGACCGAGCTCCTTGGCCCAGGTCTTGGTCATGCCGACCACCCCGGCCTTCGTCGCGACGTAGTTGGTCTGCCCGAAGTTGCCGTAGAGTCCCACCACGCTCGAAGCGTTGATGATCTTGCCCTTGCCCTGCGCCACCATCTGGGCCAGCACGGCCTGGGCGCCATTGAACACGCCCTTCAGGTTCACCGAGACGACCCGGTCGAACTGCTCCTCGGTCATCTTGGCGAGGGTGGCGTCCTGGGTGATGCCGGCATTGTTGATGAGCACGTCGACCCGACTCCAGGCCGCGATGACCTTCTCGACCATCTCGTCGAGCTCGCGGCGCACGGTCACGTCGACCGGGAACGCCATCGCGACCCCGTTCTGAGATCCGATCTGAGCGGCCACGTCCGAGGCGGCCGCGCCGTCGCGGTCGCAGACCGCTACCTTGGCGCCTTCCTTCGCGAACAGGTAGGCGGTATCGCGGCCGATGCCGCGGCCCGCGCCCGTGATGATGACGACTTTGTCCTTGAGACGCATGGTTCCTCGATTTCTAGTGCGAACGGGATGACAACCACGCCGCGAGGCGTGGAAAGAGCTCGTGCTTGGCCGCGCGCCCGGAGACCAGGCCGACGTGGCCACCCGGCGCGACCAGGTCGCAGTAGTCCTGGCTGCCCGTGCGGCCCTTCAGGGCCTCGGCCTGACAGGCCTGGACGATGTGGTCCTGGCGCGCCCGGACGTTCAGGATGGCGGCCCGCACGTGGGACAGGTCGACCGGTCGACCCTTGAGGCGGACCTCGCCGCGAATGAGGCGGTTCTGCTGGTAGAACCACTTGATCCACTGCCGATAGGCCTCTCCGGCGAAGGGCACGCCGTCGTTGACCCACTGGTTCATGACGAGCCAGCCCTGAACGAAGCCCTCGTCATCCAGGCGATCCAGCAGATTGACCGTGGGGGCCCAGTAATTCTGAAGGGGCTTGAGCAGCTTCGATCCGAGCTCGATGAAGGGTGCCGGCACCAGCCCGAAGGCGTCGACCACCCGATCGACGTTGAAGACCTCCGGGTCGAGCCAGTGGGTGAACAGACCTGCCTCGCTGAAGTCGACGGGGGTGGCGAGCAGGGTCAGGTTCCTCACCCGATCGGGCTCGAGGGCCGCGTACATGAGGGCGATCGTCCCGCCCATGCAGTAGCCCAGGAGCGACACCTGCGGCTGGCCGGTCAGGCGCGTCACCTGGGCGATCGCCCGGTTCAGGTAGTCGAGGACGTAGTCATCGAAGCGCAGCGAGGCGTCCTCTTCGCCCGGCACCCCCCAGTCGAGCAGGAACACGTCGAAGCCCTGGGCCACGAGGTACTCGACCAGGCTGTTGCCCGGCGTGAGGTCCAGGATGTACGGCTTGTTGATCAGGGCATAGACCAGGACCAGGGGAACCGGGTGCCGGCGGTGATCCGAGTGGTAGCGATAGAGCCGCGCCTTGTTCTTGCTCCAGACGACCTCTTTGGGCGTCTGGCCGACCGGCGGGGCGTCCGGAAGCCAGGCCAATGGCATGGCCTCCCGCATCTGGCGCCCCAACGCTCCCTGGTCCTCGGCGATCACGGTTCCCGGTCCGTTCTAGCGACCTACCGGGTGCGGCGCCCGTTGGAGCGGGGCTTGACGGTCGCCTTGGGCTCCGTCGCCGCCGGGGTCTCGGCGATCTCGACCGCGACGACGGGTTCCGGGGTACGCACGGCCGCCTTCTCGAGCTGCGCGACGGCCCGCTCGAGCGTGGAGGCGATCGCCTCCACCCGCTCTTCGATCGCCTCGAGCCGGTTCTCCAGGCCCACCACGAGCGAGGCCACGCGGGCGATGTCGCTCTTCGAAGGCAGCCTCATCTGCTCCCAGTAGGCCTCGAGGTTCTCCTTGGTCGCCTTCTGGCCGGTCAGGAACTGCTCGCGGGTGACGCCCATGGCCTTCGCGAATTGATCGGACGAGAGCATCTCGTGGATGGGGCCCGACCAGGCGGACTCCACGCGGTCGTAGAGTTCCTTCCAGGACGTAACGGGGTCGAACGTGGTGGCTTGCGACATGGGGTCCTCCTGCCTCGTGGGTGACGACCCCAGTCTTACCAGCAGGGAGTTACACCCTCGTTACAGGCCCACGTCCTAGTTGGCCAGCGCGTTCGCCACCCACCCGTGGGCCTCATTGGTGATGATGAGGTCCATGTGGTTCATGTGGAGGGTCGACTTCGCGACCAGCCGCGCCCCGCCCCTCACCAGGTCCTCGGTGGCCGTCGCGCTCTTGACGAAGACGATCCCGTCCGAGGGGCCCGACATCTCGTTCATGATCCCCGGGATATCCGGCCTGTCGCCCGAGAGCACGGCGACCTGCACCGAAGGGTCCAGGGGATGGGCCTTCAGCTGGTCCATGAAGTGGCCGCCCGCGGCGATCGCAGCGTCGATCCCCGACGAGGAGCTGATGAACCCCTGCCCGCCATAGTAGGTCGTGTACCAGTCCTGTTCGATCTCCGGTACGGGATACACCTTGTCCCAGCGAGCCAAAAGCTGGGCCTGGCCGGCGAAGTACCCCTTCGACCCGCTCACGATCGCGTACTGGCGGGTATCGACCCACTGCCCGAACACGAGCATGCGGTCCCACGACAGGGGGGCGTTGAATTTGGGATCGTCCTTCTCGGGGTAGAGCCCGAGGTTGAAGGAAGCGTGGCGATAGGTGTTGTCCATGCCTTGCAAGGGGCTCGCGATCAAGACCAGGCGCCGGATGTCTCCTCGATAGGAGCCAAGGTAGGGGGCGCTCATGCGAGACGCCAGGGCGCGCGCGGCGACCGTGCCCTTGCTGTGGGAAATCACGTCGACCTGGTTGGCCCCGGTCACGGCCCGGATCCGGGCGATGGCGTCGTTGATCTGCTCGGCCCAGGCCAGGTTGTCACCCTGGCGATTGGCGAAGGTCAACGCAAAGACCCGCGCCCCGTGCTGGGCGAGGTAGGGCGCAAGTCCCGGCTGAGCGTGCGGGCTGATCCAGGCGCTCGTCGCGTCGACGACCGTCCCGTGCACGAGCAGGACCGGGGTACCCGTCCCCCTGTTCCAGCCGGGATAGTAGTGCAGGAGGACGTCCTTGGCCGGCGGCATCTCGGTGCCGAAGGCCTTCACCATGTCGGGATCGGCCTGGCGTCCGCTCGGGAGGTACTGCTCGGTGGGAAAGCCCGGAACCGTGCTGGTCAGCCGCTCGATCCGCTCCCAACTCTGGCCCGTGACCGTGTTGGTCACCTGATACCGGTCCGTGCCGGCGGCCTTGGATAGCGTGGGAACAGGCGCTGGGCGGCTCAGGGTAGGCATCAAGCCACACCCTACCACGCTCAGAGCAAGAAGACACGCCGTCAACGAGCGCCATTGCTGCCAGATCACGCTTTCGATCCCCTTCCCCTTCGTTGGAGCGTCGTAAAGGTTCTGTTCAGGCTCTATCGGCCAAATTGAGTAAAGGTTTCTTTAAACTTCATTTAAGACAAATTTCTTCAAGAAAAGCAATCCCCCCCTCTCGAAACTCCCGTCCCGAGGGAATCCCTCGTTCGTGTTATGCTCTTGCAGCGACGCGCTGCCAGAAGACAGGGTACCAGCCACTTGTACGGCGAAGACCAGCTGATCCGAACCCGGTTCCTCATGCCACGCCCCAAGCGATCGTTCATCGCGCGCGATCGCCTGCACGCGCTCCTGGCCGACCTGGTCGAGTTCCCGGTGACCGAGGTGATCGCGGGGGCCGGCTACGGCAAGAGCACGGTGATCGCGGAGTTCCTCACGACCCGCGACTGGCCCATCCTGTGGTACGCCCTCTCAGAGCGGGACTCCGACCCGCAGGTGTTCGCGATCCACCTCGCCCACCTCTTCCATCGCCAGTTCCCGGGCTCGGCGGATCGCGCCCTGGCCCTGCTCGCGAACCCGGGGGGCGCCGTGCGGCACGGAGCCGCCGCCATCGAGGCGCTCGCGGACGCCCTCCTGGACCACCTCGACTCGGATGCCGTGCTCGTCCTGGACGATGGACACCTGCTTTCGGGCCACCCGGACACGCTGGACCTCCTCAACCAGCTGATCCTTCACCTGCCCCCCTTCCTCCATGTCGTCCTGGCCTCCCGGCAACGCCTCGAGCTCCCTGACCTCGCCCGCTGGCGGTTGGAAGGAGACGTGCTCAGCCTCGATCAGGGGGCCCTGTCGTTCGACGAGACCGAGATCGATCGCTTGTTCAAGGAGACCTACGGGCGATCGCTCTCCGAGTCCGAGCTGCGCGCCCTCGCGCACCTCACGGAAGGCTGGCCGATGGCCCTGCCGCTCTTCGCGCAGCGCTGGCAGCCCGGCACGCCGCTCGCCACCGACCTGACCTTCAGCCAGCGCGACCTGTTCGACTACCTCGCCCGGGAGGTCACGGCCTCGCTATCGGAGCAGGATATCAGCTTCCTGCTCATGACGAGCGTCCTCTCCAAGCTGGATCCGCCCCTCTGCGCCGCCCTGACCGGAGTGGACCAGCCCGACCTTGTCCTGCGCCGCCTGAGCGACGAGGGATTGCCGCTGATCCCGCTGGGCGATCGCCAGTTTCGCTATCACCACCTGTTCCGCGAATTCCTGCTCGCGCAGCTGGCGGCCGGGGGAGATCCGGCGGCCGTCCACCGGGCCGCCGCCGACGCCTGGCTCGCATTCGGAGATCCGGAAGAAGCCCTCGAGCACCTCCGGCTGGGCAGCGACCTCGAGCGAGCCAACCAGCTGCTCGCGGGGCTGGCGCCGGGCATGGTCGCTCGCGGCCAGTTCGGCCAGCTGATCGCATGGGCTGAGCACCTTCCGGATCCTGACTGGGAGCGATATACGGGGCTGGTTGCCGCGATCGGCCAGGCCTTCCGACTCTCGTCCCGGTTCGACGAGGCGATCGCCTGGTTCGACCGGGCCCTGGCCCGCGCCCCCGTCCCCGAGGCCCGGATCCCTTGGCTCGTCGGCAAGGCCCAGGTCTTTCTCGACACCGTGCATCCGGCTCCAGCCGAGAGCCTGCTCACCGAGGCCCTCGCCCTGACCACGCAGGATGCCCCGCGCGCCCACATCCAATCCCTCATGGCCGAGAACCGCCTCAACGCGGGCGACCTCGCCGGGGCCGCCCGCCTGCTCGCGGCCGAGAGCGCCACGGTGGCCAGCAACCTGACCACGGCCGCCCGCGTCCACCTGCGCTCCGGCCGTCTCGGCGAGGCCATGGCCATGCTCAGACAGGGCTTGGCCGATCCGTGCACAGCGACGGCGCGCGCCCAGCGCGAGGCCCCCCTCGTGCTGGCCTTCCTCGCCGCCGTGACGGGGGAGGTGGCCGAAGCGACGGCCATGGCCACCCAGGGACTGGAACGGGCACGCGAACAGGGAGCGCGCTTCACCGAAGGGGTCGCCCACATCCGGCTGGGGCACGCCCACTGGCTGTCGGGAGAGCTCGAAGCCGCTCAGGGATCCTATCGCCAGGCGATCGCCATCGCGGAATCGCTCGGCGTCGAGCGCCTCGAGGCGGAGGCCTACATGGGCCTCGCGCTGACTAACCTGGAACGAGGCAACCTTCAAGAGGCCCTCGGAAACGTCCGCTCCGGGCAGGAGATCGCTCAGGCATCGGGCGACGGCTGGCTTTCGGCCGTGCTGACCCTGGTTACCGGGCGAATCCTCGTTCAGCAATCCGACGCGGCTGCGGCCGATCGGCTCGCCACGGCCGAAGCCGGGTTCGCCGAGGCGGGGGACGACTTTGGCCGGACTCTCGCCAGGGCCTGGAGGCTCGAGCTCGCCCGGCGCCAAGGGGACCGAGCAGATATCGCCGCTCGCCAGCGAGACCTCGACGCCCTCATCCAGGCCCACGGTTACGCCTTTCTGAGGTCCAAACGCACCCTCCTGGGCCCAACCCCTTCCGGGATGGCTGCCCCGGTCTTCGCCGAGCCGCCGATCGACCTGGACGGTCCTCCCACGCCGGCCCTCAAGATCGTCACCCTGGGGGCCTTCCGGGTCGAGCGGGACGGTGTCCCGCTGGGCGATCGGGCGTGGGGGCGCGAAAAGGCCCGGCAGCTCCTGCACCTCCTCGTCGCCTATCGCGGGACCATGCTGCCCAAGGCCCGCATCATCGACCTGCTGTGGCCCGACCTCGACTTCCAGACGGCCGACACGACCTTCCGGGTCGTGCTCAACGCCCTCAACAAGGCCCTGGAGCCCGACAGGCCGGCCGGCCGGCCCACTCGCTTCGTCCTGCGCGACGGCCTGCAGTACGGGCTCGCGATGGGCCCGGAGCTCTGGATCGACGCCACCGAATTCGAGCGCGGGCTCAAAGAGGCCGAAGCCCTCGAGTCCTCGGGCTCGGACGCCACCGGGCGATACCGGGAGGCGCTCGGACTGTACGGCGGCGACTTCCTCGCGGCCTTCACGGATTACGACCAGTGGTGCGAGCAGGAACGGACCCGGCTCGCCGACCGGTTTTCTGCCGCCGCCCTGCGGCTCGCACGCCTACTGGCCGGCCAGGGCGACACGGCCGGTTGCCTGGAGTGGGCCCTCAAGCTGATCGAGCAGGACCGGACCTCCGAAGAAGCCTATCGGCTGGCCATGACGGCCTACTACGTGACGGGCGATCGGCCCATGGCGCTGAAGACCTACGAGCGCTGCGTCCAGGCCCTCGAAGCCGAGCTGGACGTCCCCCCGATGCCGGCCACAAATGAGCTGTTCGAGCGCATCTCCGCCCTGGCGCCGGTGACCTGGTAACGAGACCCTCGCTTGTAACTCGCCTGTAACGCCTCCTCGGTACCGTGACACCATTCCCCAGTCTAGTTGTTGGAGGTGCGCATGGTTTTCGGAGACTGGCTCACTCGTTGGGCATGCTATACGCCGGACAAGGTCGCGTTGATCGAGGACGCCACGGGGCGTCGCCTCACCTACCGCGAGTTCAACCGCCGGGCCAATCGGCTCGCTTCGGCCCTACGTAGCGGCCTCGGCGTCAACCACGGCGATCGGGTCGCCGTGCTCGCCCACAACTGCAACGAGATCTTCGAGCTGCTCTTCGCTGTCGGCAAGATCGGCGCCATCCTGGTGCCCCTGAACCATCGCCTCGCCACGTCGGAGCTCGCGGCCATCCTCGCCGATTGCGAGCCCAAGGTCGTCGTGGTCGGCCCCGAGTTCGTCGACCACGTCGGCGAGCTCGGCCTACCCGTCGACACCGCCATCGTGCCGCTCGAGGCCCACCACCCCTGGACCGACTACGAAGCCCTGCTCGAGCTGGGCATGGACGAGATGCCCGCCGGCGGCTCCGTCTCGCTCGACGATCCGGTGCTCATCCTCTACACCTCGGGCACCACGGGCAAGCCCAAGGGGGCGATGCTCACCCATGGCACCCTCACCTGGAACGCCGTCAACACCGAAGTGGGCTGGGACCTGCGCCACGACGACGTGACCCTCACCCACACCCCCCTGTTCCACACGGGCGGCCTGAACGCCCTCTCGACCCCCCTGCTCCACCGAGGCGGCACGGTGATCCTGATGCGCTCCTTCGACGCCGAGCGCTCGCTCGCGCTCATCGCCCGCGAGCGCTGCACGGTCATCTTCGCCGTGCCGACCATGTTCCAGATGATGCTGAACGCCCCGAACTTCGCCAGCAGCGACCTCAGCTCGGTGCGCTTCTTCATCACGGGCGGCTCCCCCTGCCCGGTGCCCCTGATCGAGGCCTATGCAAGCCGCGGCGTGGTGTTCAAGCAGGGATACGGGCTCACCGAAGCAGGTCCCAACTGCTTCACCCTCGACGCCAAGGACGCGGTCCGCAAGGCGGGCAGCGTCGGCTTCCCCAACTTCTACCAGGAGGTCCTGGTGGTCGACGAGCAGGGTCGGGCGGTGCGCCCAGGCGAGGTGGGCGAACTGTTGATTCGCGGCCCCCATGTCTTCAAGGGCTACTGGCGCAACCCTGAAGCGACCGCCGCCTCTCTCCAGAATGGCTGGCTGCACACGGGCGACCTGGTTCGCCGGGACGAAGAGGGCTACTACGCCATCGTCGACCGGAAGAAGGACATGTACATCTCGGGCGGAGAGAACGTCTATCCCGCCGAGGTCGAGCGCCTGCTGCACGGGCACCCCTCGATCCACGAGGCCGCCATCATCGCCGTGCCCGACGAGAAGTGGGGCGAGGTGGGCCGCGCCGTCGTGGTGCTCAAGCCTGGCGCCAAGCTCACGCTCGAGCAGGTCATCTCCTTCCTCGACGGCAAGACGGCTCGCTACAAGCTGCCGAAATCGGTGTGCTTCGTCGACGCGCTGCCCCGCAACTCGACCGGCAAGGTCCAGAAGCAGGTCCTGCGTCGCCAGCACGTCCCGGCCCTCGTCTAGGCCGAGCCCGAGAGGATAACCACCATGGAACCCACCACCACGCGTTACCGCTGGGTCATCGAGACCCTTCTGTTCCTCACCTACGCGGTGTTCGGCCTCTCCTGGATCGCCGTGACGCCGCTCATCGGCGACATCCAGAAGGCCTACCACATCACGAGCGCCCAGTTCGGGCTGCTCAACACCCTGGTCTCGATGGCCAAGGTCATCGCCCCCATCCTCACCGGGTTGCTCGCCGTGCGGATCGGCATCAAGAAGACGATCCTCATGGGCTCGCTGTTCATCAGCTGCGCGGCGATCGCCCCCTTTGCCACCGACTTCAACTGGTTCCTCGTCTCGCGCTTCGTGTTCGGAGTGGGCGGCGCCATCGTCGTCACCTTGCTGAGCGGCGTGGTCATGCAGTGGTTCCCCAAGAAGGAGCTGCCGCTCGTCAACGCCTTCAACAACGTAGCCGTCAACACGGGCATCACGGTCACGCTGTTCACGACCGTGCCGCTCGCCTCGCAGCTTGGCTGGCGTAACGCCCTCCTGGTTTACGGCCTGATCAGCGTGGCGCTCCTGGTCCTGTGGGCCATCTGCGGCCGGGATCGGGTGGCGGAGGGCGCCTCGGCGACCGCGACCCAGGAACAGGCCCGCTACGCCGACGTGTGGCGCATGAAGGAAACCTGGATCATCGCCCTCAGCTTCGCGGGCCCGCTCGCCCTGTACCTCGCCTTCAACACCTGGCTGCCCAAGTACTACATGGAGGCGATGGGGATGGCCAAGGCCGAGGCCGCGCACGTCACGGGCCTCTTCAACCTGGTCGGGATCCCGACGGCCATTATCGCCGGCTACCTGACCAAGCGGCTCGGCGTCCGGCGTCCCTTCATCATCGCCTCGGGGCTGCTGATGGCCGTCTCCTCGCTCGGGATGGTGCTGTTCCACGAGCCCGCGCTGCGCACGGTGTCGGCCTTCGGCCTGGGGATCGCGCTCTTCGCCTACGTCTCGCCGCTCTTCACGACCCCGATGGAGCTGCCCGGCATGACACCGGGTCGGATGAGCCTGATGATGGGCACGGTCTACAGCTTTGCCTACGTCTTCTCGTCGCTGTCGCCAGTCGTGGTCGGCTACCTGCGGGACACCACGGGGTCGTTCCTGCCCGGGTTCCTCATCTGGTGTGCCTTCTCGCTGGTGCTCGCACTGGGTGGGAAGCTCCTGCCAGAGACGGGACCCAACGGCAAGCCGACGCCGGTTACGGCACCTCAGAGGACGGCAGCGTCGCTCGCGTCCTAATGAACGGCCTGCGGCCATTTTAGTCGGCCCCGCCCCCTGCCCCCGCCCCAAGGGGGTGGGGGATTTTCCCGTCGCTGAACGCGCGGGAAAGGGCTCCGACTGTGCCGCGCGAAGCGCCCGGCGATCTTCCCCCACCCCTGGGGGGCGGGGGTCAGGGGGCGGGGGCTCCGCCCAATTGAGCCCAGAAACAGGGAATTGCGGCCGTTAAGGCGCCTCAGAGTACAGGGTTCGCCCGCTGATGATCAGGCTCCGCAGGGCCTCCGCCGGCACCGGCTTGCTGAAGTAGAAGCCCTGCATCTCGTCGCACCCGTGGTCCTTGAGGAAGGCCAGCTGATCGGCCGTCTCGACCCCCTCAGCCACCAGCCGCAGGTTCAGGCTGCGCGCCAGCGCGATGATGGCCCGGACGATCGCGGCGTCGTCCTGGTTGGAGGCCATGTCGCGCACGAACGAGCGGTCGATCTTCAGGGTGTTGATGGGGAAGCGCTTGAGGTAGCTCAACGACGAGTACCCGGTCCCGAAGTCGTCGATCGAGAACTGGAAGCCCATGAAGCTCAGGTACTTGAGCGTCTTGATCGTGACCTCGACGTTCTCCATCAGGATGCTCTCGGTCAGCTCGAACTCGATCTGCTCGGGCGGCACCCCGGTCGAGACCAGGATCTCCGTGGCCAGCGCGACCAAGCCCTCTTGCTTGAAATGGCGCCCAGACAGGTTGACCGACATCCGCAGGGCGGGTAGCCCCTCATCCCGCCAGGCCTTGAGCTGGTTGCATGCCGTCTTGACCACCCACTCGGTGATGGGCACGATGAGCCCGGTCTCTTCGGCCACCGGAATGAACTGGCCGGGCGACACCATGCCGTGTTCGGGATGCTGCCAGCGGAGGAGAGCCTCGGCCCCCACGATCTGCCCCGTCACCAGGTGGACCTTGGGCTGGTAGTGCAGCAGCAGCTCTTCGCGCTCGATCGCCTTGCGCAGGCTCGTCTCGAGCGACAGCCGCTCGGCGGCCACCACGTTCATGTTGGAGGTGTAGAGCTGGTAGCTGTTGCGCTGGTCCTTGGCGCGGTACATCGCCGCGTCCGCCTTCTTCATCAGGTCGGCCGCGTTGTCCCCGTCGTTGGGGAAGACGCTGATGCCGATGCTGGTCGTCACGAAGAGCTCCTGCTCTTCGACGAAGAAGGGGATCGACAGGGCATGGATGATGCGCTTGGCCACCCGGATGGCGCCCGCGACGTCGCCCACATCGGTCAGGATGATGGTGAACTCGTCGCCCTCGAGCCGGGCCACCGTGTCGCAGTCTCGCACGCAGGCGTTGAGCCGGTCGGCGATCATGGAGATGATCCGATCCCCCACCTCGTGGCCCAGGGTGTCGTTGATCAGCTTGAAGCGATCGAGGTCGAGCACCATGATCGCGATCAGGTTCTCGGTACGCCGGGCATGCGCGAGCGAGTGATCGAGCCGATCGAGGAACAGCACGCGGTTGGGCAGGCCCGTCAAGGAATCGTAGTAGGCGAGACGCTTGACCGCCTCTTCGGCCTGCTTGCGCTTGGTGATGTCGCGGACGATCACGACGACCTTCTGGCGATCGCTCAGGTCGGCGATGGTCAGGGCCACCTCGAGTTCGATGCGGCGTCCCTCCCGCTCGATGATGGCCGACTCGAAGTAGTCGCGACCGAACACGTCCGCCATCCGTTCGCTCACCCGATCGGAAAAGGCGCTCCGCAGCTCCTCCGGGACCAGGTGGTTCATCGACGGCAGATCGAGCAGCTCGGTCAGCTCGTACCCGCTGATCCGGCAAAAGGCCTCGTTGGCGTAGTCGATGCGACCGTCGTCCATGACGAGGAAGCCTTCGCCCAGGTCGCTCTGCGCCTTGAGCAGGGCCTGATAGAACTCGTACTGGTGCCGGAGCACGGCCTCGGCCCGGTCGCGATCGCCCAGCGCGCGCTTGAGGTGGTGGGCCGACACCTCGTGCTCGGCCCAATCAGCCAGGCTACGCAAGAGCTGCCGCTCGTGGACCGTGAGGGTGCGTGGCTCGCTGTCCAGGATGGCCAGCATGCCGACCGCGATCCCATGGGTGGTCCGCAGCGGCTCGGCAGCATAGAAGCGGATGTCCCCCTCGGTAATGAGCGGACTCGCCACCACCTGGGGAACCAGGCGCGCGTCCTCGATGAGCAAGCTCCCGTTGGCCATGACCCCCTGGACGCACAATGCCTGGGAGAAGGGTTCGGCCGGCAGCTCCGGGCCCACCTGCGACTTGACCCAGCAGCGGTCATTGCCGACCATCCAGATCCGGGCGTGCGGTACCCCCAACAGCTGCGCGGCGATCCGGGTGATCCGGTCGAAGCGCTCTTCGGGGTTGGCGTCGAGTAGGTTGGCGCTGCGCAGGCTGGCCAGGCGGTCTGGTTCGCTCGCGGGGACGGTCCGTTCAATCATGGTGCCCAGTCTGGTTGCTCACCCCATCAGTCGCGACTGATGCCTTTATGCCCCCGTTCACGGAACTTGCAACCGTTCGTCGCCGATCGGCAATAAACTTAACGAGCGAGCGGCACATCCGAGGCTCGCAAGGCCGGAACGGGGCCGACCTGCCAGGTGGCCTGGGCGCGGGCCACCACGTCGCCAGCCGCGTCTCGCACCTCGACCGGGATCGCGTGCGCCCCGTCGATGGTGAAGTCGGGGGGCGTGAACCGGCTCTCGGCCACGAGCCGGCCACGGGCCTTCTTCACGTACTCGATCGAGAAGCCCGTCAGGATGGCCCGGCCGCTCGCGGGCATGGCGTAGGCCATGGCGAGGCCCGAGGCCGCCTCGGCCATGTTGGCGAGCGCGATGGCATGGATCGAGTCGAGGTGGTTGCGCACGAAGTGATGGTCGCGCAGGGAGACGGTCGCAAAACCCGCCCCTAGAGACTCGACCCGCGGGGCGATCGAGCCGGTGTAAGGGACGATCCAGCCGAAGATCGTGCTGAAGCACGCCTTGCCACCCGGCCAAGGACTCAGTGTGTTCCAGAGCCTCCGAATGGTGGCCCCGGGGGCTGACATGCGGCGTGCCATCAGGTCAAATCCTTGATCGCGAGGAGTTCGACCTCGAAGACGAGGGTCGACCCGGGGGGGATAGGGCCGGTGCGGCGATCGCCGTAAGCCAGGTGGGGCGGGATGGTGAGGCGACGCTTCTCCCCGGCCCGCATCTCGGCCACGCCTTGATCCCAGCCCTTGATCACCTCGCCGCGGCCCAGGAAGAATTCGAACGGCTTGCCGCGGTCGACCGAGCTGTCGAACTTGAAGCCATCCTGCAACCAGCCCGTGTAGTGAACCGAGACGCGATCGCCCCGCTTGGGCTTGGGGCCCGAGCCATCCTTCAAGACCTCGGACTTGAACTCGGTGGTCCCGCCCGAAGTAGGGGGGGCGGTTCGCCGCCTGGCCCGACCGACCAGATACACGGCGAGCCCCATCGCGACCGCCGCGATCAGGGGACCTGCCAGTTGGGTTGCCGCCGCCATCACCCCTCCGAATCAAGGCCTACCAGAAAGGCCACCAGCCCCGGCGCCTCGCGGGCAACGGCCGCTTGAAGTAGGCCCGTCCCCCCGCGACCGAAACCAGTTCCCAGCCCTGTTTTCCGAGGTCGGACAGGTGGAGGGAGTCGTTCTGGCTCAGGACGACGTTCGCGACCAGGCCCGGGATCCCTTCCACGCTGTCCGCGAGGATGGGTTCGATCCGGTACTCCCACTGCTGACCGTCATAGGCGGGCGGGGACTCGGCGGCGATCGCCGGCCCCGCGAGCACGGTCAGGAACAAGGCAAGAAGGACGATCAAGCGCATCGCCCCTAACGTACCCACTCGACCAGGCAATTGCAACCCACCCGCAACGGGGTGACAGGGAGTCAGTCGCGGCGCCAGACCTCGGTCTTGATCCGTCGCGGGAAGCGGATCATCTCCCCGGTGCGCGGGTGCTTGATGTAGTTGCCGCCCTCTTCCCGGATTCGCTCTTCTTTCGCCAGCTGGGCGCGCTTCGAGGCCGTGCGGGAGGTGACCTCGACGGATTGCACGACTTTGCCCTCCTTGACCACGGCGAAGTCCAGGCGGCGCGCCTCGTGCGTGACCTCGTCGGCGAGGATCTGGCCCTGGCGATTGCGCAGGTAGGGTTGCTTGATCAGGCTGTACCCCTCTCGCTTGGGATAGAGCCGCCGCAGCTCGGCGTACACCAGGACCTCGCGGGCCGCCCCGTCCTCCCGGTTGTGGGCGAACTGAGCCAGCTGCGCCTCGCGGGCCGGGGCCCACAGGGCCGGGGTCTTCCCTCCGGACCGGGCGGTCTCGGACGGACCGCCCCCCTTCAGCTCGGGGGTCGACGCGACGGGGGGAACCGCGGAGCTCTCCCGCATGTCCCGCAAGCGGGCCGACCACGCGGTCCAGTCAGGCGCCATGGTCCCCTTGGTCGACCGGGCAACGGTCTCGACCGCGGCATCGACCTGCTCGACGGCCTCTCGACCGCCCATGCGGCTCATCAGACCCGAGATGACGGGGGGAAGCTCCATCTAACCCGTTCTCCTGACAGCTCGTTAACACCCTGCTCGTCTTGTCGCCGTGCGGGGAGCGCGACTTTCTTGTAAACTGGTTAAGACGACGTGAATTGACGGTAGTCGGGAGCGAGACGCGGGAGGGGGCCATGACGGACGAACAGCTGCACCGCATCAATCACCTCGCCCGCAAGGCCCGACACGAGGGCCTGACGGAGGAGGAAAAGGCCGAGCAGCACCATCTGCGGGCCCAGTACGTCGCGGCCGTCAAGCGCAGCCTGCAGGCCCACCTCGACCACATTCGGCCCCGGCACGGTGAGGGCGGAGAGCCCTCCGCATGATCGGAGCCCCGCGCCGGGCGTGTTAGAATCACGGCGGCCCCCGTCCAGGGCCGCCAGGGAAGCGACCCAGCCGGGGCCGTTCCTGAAAGGGAGCTGGCCATGCGCGATTGGAGTCAGGTCAAGGAGCGGCTGGAATCGGAGCGGGAACGCCTGCGCCAGCAGCTGATCTGGATCGACACCGAGTTGACGACCCAGCCTCACTCGCTGCAGGATGCCATGCCCGAGACGGGGGACGACGAGCTGGCTGACGACGCGACGCAGACCTACACGCAGGAGCTCGACGCGGCGCTGTCTCGCCGGACTTCCGACCGGTTGAACGCCGTCGAGGCCGCCCTGGAGCGGATCACGGTCGGTCAGTTCGGCGTGTGCGTCCACTGCGGCAAGGCGATCGCCCAAGGCCGCCTGGACGCCCTCCCCTGGGTTCCCTACTGCCTGACCTGCGCCCAAGAACTCGAGGTTCTGGATTGATGATGGAAAAGAAGCCCTACACCCCCGAAGAATTCGCCGCCGAACAGACTCGGACCACGACCTTCGTCGACGGCGTCCTGGCGCGCCTCGGCTGGGAGCGGTTCAAGGACCCGGACGTGGTCGAGGCCATCGAACTCGGCTTGACCCGCAACCAGCTCGAGTACGGCTCGCGGTTCTGTCCCTGTTACGCCCCCATGTCCTACTTCAAGGCCGACGGCAAGAAGAATCCGGCGGCCATCTGCCCGTGCCCGGCCGCGATCCGGATGGACGTGACCGACGAGGGCGCCTACGGTCCCTTCGCGACTCGGGACGAGCTGGAGGCCAAGACCAAGGACTGGCCCGCTGCCGGCGAGATCGAGCAGCGCGAGGATGGCTGGTACATGGTGAGCCAGCACCGCGGGATCGACCACTGAATGATCTTCGTCAAGCCCGGTACGGGCTGGAACGAATAAATAGGGATAGCTCGCCGTCCAGGCTCGCATTCCCCCTCTCCCTGCCCTCATCCCCTAGGGGAGAGGGTTAGAGGAGGCCCGATTTCCGTATCTGGCATTCCTAGGCCAGGTAGAGCTCGAGCTCGCTCGTCGAGAGGGCGAACGGCACCTCGGATTCCAGGGCGAACGTCGGGCTGTGGTAGGGGCCAGGGACGGGGAAGTAGGCCACTCCCCGGTTGATCAGCCACTGTCGCTCGGACTCGCCGAGGCCGCCCAGGATCACCATGATCTTGGGCATGCCTCGCTCGGGCACCCCGTGCCACGTGAAATGCTCTTCGAGCAGGACCCGGATCTCGGTGCCCGTGAGCGGGTAGGCCGTCACCGTCAGCGCGACGGGGGACTCCGGGTCGACGTGGCCCACGTACCAGGACAGGAGCTCGCGCCATCCCCCTCCCGGATCGGCCCAGTTCGGGAAGGACACGATCTGCTGCAGGCGAACGAAGTTGTCTTGCCCGTGCTCCGGCCCCCAGGAAGCATTCCGCCCGCCGAGGTAGATCCGCTGATGGGTGACGGGCGTGACCGCTGCGGCCGGGTCGAACTGGACGAGCGAGCTGGGTTCGCGCGCTTCCCGCAGTCGCTCTCGCTTGCGATCCCGCAGCTCGGCACGCCGATCGCACAGGCGCTCGACGAAGTCGTCAGCGGCGGCCAGCATCTCCTCGACGGAAATGAGCTGGGTGCATGGGGTGCGCCCCCGCATGGGATCCACTGCGACGCACTCGGGACGGGCCGCATGGGTCCAGATACAGTGGCGGCAAGAAAGGTCGGGCTCGATGGCGATCGAGAGGTCGTCGTAGGTGTAGGCCGCGTAAGGAGTGCTGGAACCCCAGGGGGAGAGAATGGGTGTGCCCAGCGCCCCGGCCATGTGGGTGAGCCCCCCGTGGTTGCCCAGGAACCCATCGGCGAGCCAGAGGGCCGCCATCGACTGGCGCAAGGTAAAGGCCCCCACCGCGTCGTAGCCCACCCCGAGGTGGCCCCCCGTCATGCCGCTGCCGAGCTCGATCAGGCTCACGCCGTGGCGTTCCTCGAGGTACCGGGCTAGCTCGGCGAAGCGCTCTTCCCCCCAGCGACGATCCGGATCCTTGCTGTCGGCCGAATAGGCGATGATGAGCCCCCCATCGCCGTCGTCCTCGAGGCCGAGCTCCTCGATCTCGACCGGCAAGACGAACAGGTCGGGGGGCCGGCCCAGGCGGGGAAGGTCGACGTGATGCAGGAAATGGTCGAAGACGCTGCGGCCCTCGCGCAAGGCCTCGGCCTTGCCGCGCGTGAAGGCCGCGAGGCGATCGCCGTCCAGGCAAACGACGCGGTCGAAGGCTTCTTCCGGAGTCGTCTCATCGAAGGCCGAGACGAGGGGTTGGCCCCAAGCCAGGCTACGGCTGCCGCGCGAGACCAGCTCGGCCTCCGGTTCCTGCTGGTGCAGGGCGCGGTAGAAGTTCATCTCGCAGATGAGGTCCCCCACGCCCTTTCCGCCCCGGTGATCGACCAGGATGCGGCGCCCCGACCCACTCATGACTAGTCCATGCGCAGGACGTGGTGCAGGAAGGCCCAGCGATCGGCGATCTCCTCGATCACCTTGGAGGTCGGCTTGCCGGCCCCGTGACCGGCGCGCGTCTCGATCCGGATGAGGACGGGCGCCTCACCGGCCTGGGCCGCCTGGACGGTCGCCGCGAACTTGAAGCTGTGCGCCGGAAACACCCGATCGTCGTGGTCCCCGGTCGTGATCAGCATGGCGGGGTAGTGCTTGCCCGGCTTGACGTTGTGGACCGGCGAATAGGCGTACAGGGCCTTGAACTCGGCGACATCCGCCACCGAGCCGTAGTCGGGCACCCAGCCCCAGCCGATGGTGAACAGGTGGAACCGCAGCATGTCCATGACCCCGACGGCGGGGCAGGCCGCGGCGAAGAGGTCCGGCCGCTGGGTGACGCACGCCCCGACGAGCAGTCCCCCGTTGCTGCCTCCCCCGATCGCGAGCTTCTGGGGAGAGGTGTAGCGGTGGGCGATCAGCCACTCGGCCGCCGAGATGAAGTCGTCGAACACGTTTTGCTTGTGCAGCTTGGTCCCCGCCAGGTGCCAGGTCTCGCCGTACTCTCCGCCCCCGCGGATGTTGGCCACGGCGTAGACGCCGCCCATCTCCATCCACTCCAGGTTGGACACGGAGAATCCGGGGGTCATGGGGATGTTGAAGCCGCCATAGCCGTACAGGTAGGTCGGATTGTGCCCGTTCAGCTGCAGACCCTTCTTGTAGGTCAGGAACATGGGCACCCGGGTGCCGTCCCTGCTCGCGTAGAAGACCTGCTTCGTCTCGTAGGCGGACGGGTCGAAGGCCACCTTGGGGGCCCGGAACACCCCACTGTGGCCCGTGGCGAGGTCGTAGCGGTAGATCGTGCTCGGCGTGGTGAAGCCGGTAAAGGCGTAGAAGGTCTCGGCGTCCTCGCGGTGCCCCCCGAACCCGCCTACCGAGCCGATGCCAGGCAGGTCGACCTCGCGGACGAGCTTGCCGTCGAGTCCGAAGACCCGGACATGGCTGTAGGCGTCCTTCAGGTAGCTCGCCACCAGCTGGTCGTGGTGGAGCAGGGTGATGCTTTCGAGGTTGTCGGCTGCCTGAGGAACGACCTCCCGCCAGGCGGAGGGCTCAGGAGATCGCAAATCGACCGCGATCGCCCGGCTGCGCGGCGCCCCGTTCGTCGTCTTGACGTAGAAGACGGGCCCGTCGTTGCCGATGACCCCGTACTCGGCGTCGAAGGCGTCGAACAGCGGAACGATCGGGCTCTCGGGGGTCGAGAGGTCCTGGACGTAGATCCGGTTCTTCCGCTCGGTGCCCTGGCTGATGTAAATCAGCAGGTACCGGCCGTCCTCGGTCACGTCGGCCGAGAAGGCCCACTCCTTCTGGTCCTTGCGCTCGTAGACGAGGCGATCCTCCGCCTGGGCGGTCCCGAGCCGGTGATAGAAGAGCTTCTGGTAGTAGTTGACGTCCTTGAGCTCGTTACCGGGCTTGGGTTCGTCGTACCGGCTGTAGTAGAAACCCTGGTTGTCCGGGGTCCAGGTCACGTTCGAGAATTTGATCCACTTCAGGTGGTCGCTCAGGTCCGTTCCGGTCTCGGCGTCTCGAACCCGCCACTCCTGCCAGTCGGAACCGGCGGCCGACAGGCCGTAGGCCACCAGGTGGCCGTTGCGGCTCGGGCTGAAGCCCGTGAGGGCAATCGTGCCGTCCTTCGAGAGGGTGTTGGGATCGATCAGGACCTTGGGGGCGTCCGTGAGGGACCGCTGGGTGTAGTACACGGCCTGGTTCTGCAGGCCGTCGTTCTTGGCGTAGAAGTAGCGATCGCCCTCCCGGAACGGCACCCCATACCGCTCGTAGTTCCAGAGCTTGGTCAATCGCTGCTGGATCGCCTCGCGTTTGGGCAGCGTCTCCAGGTAGCCGAACGTCAGGTGGTTCTCGGCGGTGATCCAGTCCTGGGTCTGCTTGGACTCGGTGTCTTCCAGCCAGCGGTAGGGATCGGGGACGGTCACGCCGAAGTAGACGTCGGTCTGAGGCCCCTGGGGGGCGACGGGATAGTGCAACGAGTGGCCTCCGGGCGAATGGGCGGCTGGGTGAGCGGCCGCCCCCAGGGGGACGGCCGTGAGGGCGATCGCCATGCATGAAGCCAGTATCTTGGGCAAGGCGATCCGCTCCTTCCAGCCGCCGGGACCTCCAGCGCTTGGCGCCGGCCAAGCGCGCGACCCTTTCTTACCCGACCGGCCTGCAAGCCTCACCCTCAGCGAGCCGCCTGCGGCTCCAGCTCGACCTTGATCCACCCGGCCTCGCGGCGATCGAAGGCCTTGAAGGCGTCGATCACCTTCGCGAGGGCCTCGTGCTGGGTGATGATCCGCGCCGGATCGAGGACGCCGCTCTCGACCATGCGGACCAGCAGGGGCAGGTACTTGCGGTGGTTGCAGTTGCCCATCTTGATGGTCAGGTTCTTGTTCATCGCCTCCCCGATCGGGAAGTGGGTGACGGTCGCAGGGTAGACCCCGATGATCGAGAGGGTGCCGGCCTTGTCGAGGGCCCTCACCGCCCAGTGCAACGCCTGAGAGGGGGCATCGCCGGGGTGCCAGTTGTCCCCCTCCGGGTGGCTTTCCGGGGCGACCTGCTTGAGCTCCTCCCGAAACTCGGTCTCGCGCAACTTCGCTTCCTTGGCCGCCGGCCCATCGTGGGCGTGGTTGGCGTCGACCCCGACCGCGTCGATCGCCCGATCGACCCCGATCCCGCCGGTCAGGCGCCGGATGGCCTCGACGGGGTCCTCGCATTCGTAGTCGATCACCTCGGCTCCCAGCGAACGGGCCACTTCCAGGCGACTCGCGACGCCGTCGACTGCGAGGATGCGGCCTGCCTCAAAGAGCTTGGCACACTCGATCGTGAGCAGGCCGACCGGGCCGCAGCCGAACACGGCCACCGTGTTGCCGGGCTTGATCTCGGCCTGCTCGGCCGCCATGTAGGCGGTCGGCGCGATGTCCGAGAGCAGGACTGCCTGTTCGTCAGTCACGTTGTCGGGCAGCTTCACCAGGCCCACGTTGGCGAAGGGGATCCGGGCCTTTTCGGCCTGCAGGCCGTTGAACGGTCCGGATTGCGCGGGCCCGCCGAAGTAGGCCGTGCCGGCGAGCGGACCGTTGGGGTTCGCCGTGTCGCACTGGGCATAGTAGCCGGCCCGGCAGTAGACGCAGTTGCCGCAGGCGATCGAGGACGGGATGACGACCCGGTCGCCCACCCGCAGGTTGCGGACATCGGCGCCCAGCTCCTCGACCACGCCCACCCCCTCGTGGCCGAGGATGGTGCCCGGCTTCATCCCGGCCAAGGTGCCGCGTACCATGTGCAGGTCCGTGCCGCAGATGGCGCTCGCCGTGAGCCGGACGATGGCGTCGGTCGGAGCTTGGATCTTCGGTTCGGGGACCTCCTCGAGCCGGATGTCCCCGATCCCGCGAAACACGACGGCCTTCACGATTCTCCTCCTTGCAGCTGATAGGGGTTCCGAAACGCACCGCGAGCATAGGCCATGCCGCGCCTCGCCCCAATCGCCAGCCGGGGCTAATCTTGTCGGGAGCGGCCGATGGCGACGGCCAACTTTGTTCGAGGTGCCAACCGACTTCCGGGGGCGGTATCCCTCATGCTGGAGGGGCCGGTGACCGGGAGGGGGCCATGCGCATTGGCTTGATCGCGCCGATCTGGGAACCCACGCCGCCGACCGGGTACGGCGGCATCGAGCGCGTGGTCGACGTCCTGGCCCGCCACCTCGACCGGATGGGGCACGAGGTCACCCTCTACGCGACCGGTGACTCGACCTGCCCGGTGGAGCGCGTCTGGTCCGAACCGATCGCCTTGCGGCAGCTCGGGCTGGATACCTGGAGCGGCCAGATGTCCGAGGCCATCCATCTCAGCAAGGCCCTGCAGCGACACCGCGAGTTCGATATCTGGCACAACCACGCGGGTCCGCTGGGCGTCGCCTTCGGAGAGGCGGTCGGGGCCCGCATGATCACGACCCTGCACGGGCCTCTAGGGGGGGAGGCCGACCGCGGACTCAACGCCTATGCGGGCCACCCCTACGTCAGCATCAGCCACTCCCAGCGCGCGGGCAATCCCGGTCTGAGCTACCTGGGCACGGTCTACAACGGCATCGAGACGGCCACCTACGGTCTGGGAGCGCGGCAGGAGTACCTGCTCTTCCTGGGTCGGGTGTCCCCCGAAAAAGGGACCCACCTCGCCATCGAGGTGGCCCGGGCGGTCGGACGGCCGCTCGTCATCGCGGGGAAGGTCGATCCGGCCGACCGGGTCTACTACGAAGAGGCGATCGCCCCCCACATCGACGGCTCCGCCGTCCGCTTCATCGGGGAGGTGGCCGGAGCGCGCAAGCGCGAGGTATTGCAGGGGGCGATCGCCCTCCTTCATCTCGTGCAGTGGCCCGAACCCTTCGGCCTCGTCATGGTCGAGGCGATGGCCTGCGGCACCCCGGTCATCGCGATGCCCCAAGGCTCCATCCCGGAGGTCATCACCCACGGACGGACCGGGTTCGTCGTCGGGACAGTTCACGAGGCGATGGCGGCCCTCGGCCAGGTCGAGGCGATCGATCCCCAGGTGTGCCGTCAGGAGGCCCGCGCCCGGTTCGACGCCGAGCGCATGGCGATCGACTACCTCTCCCTCTACGAACAGCTGGCCTTCGCGACGCTCTGAACCCGGGGCGCCGCGAAGGTCCTAAGCATGCCCGGAAGGGAATCCGGGCTTCCTTGAATCCCCCACCCCTGGGGGCGGGGGCAGGGGGCGGGGGAGAAGCGAGCCTGGATGGCTCGCTATCTTAGTGTTGCCGCGCGAGCGTGCGGCCGAGGTGGCGGGAGATGAGGGCGTCAGCCTCGGCCGGATGCTGCTTGGCCTCGAGCAGGGCCCGCAGCATGAGGGGCGCCACGATGGTCGCATCCGACTCGATGACGAACATGGGGGTGTCCTCGGTCAGCTTGTCCCAGGTGATCTTCTCGTTGGGGGTCGCCCCCGAGTAAGAGCCGTAGGAGGTCGTCGAGTCGCTGATCTGGCAGAAGTAGGCCCAGGGCTTCACGGGCTTGTCGAGGTCGTACTTGATCGAGGGGACGACGCAGATGGGGAAATCACCCGCGATGCCGCCCCCGATCTGGAAGAAGCCCACTCCGGCCCCTTCCGAGAGCTCCTGGTACCGGTCGTAGAAGTGCGCCATGTACTCGATGCCGGACTTGGCGACGCTCGCCGAGCACTCCCCCGTCTTCACATAGGAGGCGAAGATGTTGCCGAAGGTCGAGTCCTCATAGCCCGGCACGACGATGGGCAGGTTGGCCCGGGCCGCCGCGAGCAGCCAGCACTCCTCGGGGTTGCCTTCGTAGGCCTCGGGGCCCAGGGCCTGGATCACCCGGTAGAAGTACTCGTGCCAGAAGTGGCGCTGCCCCTCTTTGACCGCCTGTTGCCACATGGGCACGATGAACTTCTCGACGGCCCGAAAGGCCTCGTCCTCGGGGATGCTCGTGTCGGTCACGCGCCGCATCCGATCCTCGAGGATCCGCGTGTCGTCGTGCTTGGTGAAGTAGCGGTAGTCCGGGAAATCCTTGTAGCTGTGGTGGGCGACCAGCCGGAACAGGGATTCCTCGAGGTTGGCCCCGGTGACCGAGAGGCCATGGATCAGCCCGGCGCGGATGGCAGGAGCGAGGGTGATGCCGAGCTGCGCCGACGACATAGCCCCGGCGACGGCCCAGAACATCCGGCCGCCCTGCTGGATGTGGCGCCAGTAGGCGATGAGGGCGTCGCGCGTGGCCCGCGCGTTGAAATTCTGGTAGTTCGTCAGGACGAAGGACAGGATGGGAAGTTCGGTGCTCATGGGCGGCCCTCCAGAAGAAAGCAGCCCTGTGACGGATCACAAGGCTGCCTGATTGACTGAGCGCGCCTGACAAGACTCGAACTTGTGACTTCTTGCTCCGGAGGCAAGCGCTCTATCCACTGAGCTACAGGCGCATTCCGGGATGGAAGCCCCATCATACCCCATGGGGTCAGACGAGGCAAGGCGGGACTCAGTCGCTCGCCCGCTCGGCGACCACGCGGAACAGGTAGGGGGAATGGGGCAGCGAGGTGAACATGAGGGAGGGGACCTTCCTGGCCCCCCTCCAGTAGGTCCAGGTCGTCGTCCCGTTGCGCCGACTCGTCGTGACCTCGTCGGGTTTGCCGTACCAGCTCCGCACGTCGTCCAGCGTCCACGGGGTCTTGAGTTTGGCCGCCCGCTCGATCTGGGAGGCCAGGTAGAGGGGACTCGCGTCCAGGTAGAAGATCACCTCTTGCAACTCGCCCGTCGGGGCCGCGTACACGTCGACACCGCCCTTGTAGGGCGGGCGATCGCCCACGAAGTAGTGCCGGCCCTCGGGCCCGTCGCTGTCGAGGTCGAGGGGATGCCCCAGCCAGGCCTCGACCGTCTCGACCGTCGGGGTCTCGGGCTGCACGAAGCGCTCCCAATCCGTCCGGGCGATCGCCGGTGCCCCGGCCATCGCCGCCAAAAGCAGCGGCGTCATCCTACAAGAGCGGCTTGATGACGTGGAGCAGAGCGTCGTGGATGCCCGACTCTTCGGCGGCCGGCATGCCGACGTACTTCTTCACGATGCGGCCCTTCCGGTCGATGATGAAGGTCGTGGGGATGCCGCGGATCCCGCCGTAGGCGTCCGCCGTGCTCTCGTCGCCGAGCACGACCGGGTAGGTTATGTGGTGCTCCTTGACGAAGGGGGCGACGACCTGGTCACCGTCCCGATCCAGCGAGATGCCGATGATCTCGACGCCCCGGCCCTTCATCTCGTTGTAGAACTTGACGAACTCGGGGATCTCAGCCCGGCACGGCGGGCACCAGGTGGCCCAGAAGTTGACGATCCGCACCTTGCCCTTGAAGTCGCTCAGGTGCAGCTTCTTGCCCGTGCCGCTCGCGGACAGGGCGAAGTCCGGCGCCATCTTGGAGGTCAAGGCCATCGCCTCGTCCGACCCCGCGGGCATCAGGCGGGGCAACGCGATCGTACCCACGACCACCGCGGCGATCCCCGCCGCCACCCCCAGCTTCCACTTCGACATCGCCACCTCCAAACGGTTCGCTTCGACCCCGCCATGTAACCGGATCGGCCGATCGACCGCAAGGGGCCGCCAGCCACGTCTTGGACGCAACCGGCGGCCGTTTGGTTCCGCGCCCGGCACGGTATAACCCCTGCAGGCACTCATCCGGAGGAACCCTCATGACCGCGCTCAGAGCCCTGGCCTGCCTGGGTCTCGCCTCACTGTTGGCCGCATGCCCCCAGCAACCCGTGGGGACCTCCAGCGCGCCCGCGTCCTCCACCAAGCTGCGGCTCACCCTGTCGCACGTGCCGCCCATTTCCCCGCCGCTCGGGCATTACACCCTCTGGCTCACGGGGGCCACCCCGTCCGCGGTGCAGACCTTCCTGGTGGCGAGCGACGGGACCCTCACGACCACCGGCGGCCAGCCCTGGGACGGCACGGTCACGCTCTCGGCGGCTTCGCCGAGCCTGAAGGGGGTCCAGGTCACCCAGGAGCTGCCGACCTCGACCGACCAGACTCCCGGCAAGCAGCTCTTCCTGTCTGGGTCGATCGCCGGCCCGATCGTGACCCTGGCCCCCCCGGCCCATTTCGACCCGGGGAGCCTCGAGGGCGCGACCGGCAAGTACCTCCTCGACAACCCGACCACCCAGCAGATGAACGGCCTGTGCCTGCAGGACAACTCGACGGGCCGCCCCATGCCGGGCGCTAACGTGCCCGTGCCGCCGGCCGGGTGGATGTACGAGACCTGGATCCTGCTGAACGGCCATTGGCTCGCCCTCGGCAAGTTCGCCGATCCCAGCCTGCCGGACGACTGGAACAGCTACTCGGGCAAGAATCCGCCGCCCTTTCCGGGCGAGGACTTCAACCAGGGGCTTCCTCCGGATATCGCGACGAGCAGCACCCTACCCGACCTGCGAGGCGCGCAGGTGATCGTGAGCGTCGAAGCGGCCTCATTGCAGCACGAGGAAGTCTACCCCTCTCCACTGCGGCTCTTCGCGGCGACCGTGCCCGCCTCGGCCGCGCACGACGTGACCTACCCCATGACCAACGTCGAGGCCACCGGGTGGCCCGGCGGCACCCTCACCCTCGGCTCGAATTGATGGAGGATCCTGCCATGACGGCCATACGGACACTGCTCGCGGGGGTCGCGATCGCCGCGCTGGCATGCCCGGCGATCGCTCTGGCGGAGGCGCCGACCGCGCCGGAATCGGCCTCGGTCCCCGTGAGCGCAGCCCCGCGGGTCGGGTTCATGCTCAAGCCGCTGTACGGCACGGGGTGGCAGTCCGCTCCCCTGGTCGGGGTCGAGGGTCGGGCCGTGTCCGACATGGGCTCCTACATCGGGGGTGCCGGCTACGGGACGACGTCGGGGATCAACGCCTTGAATTACGGCGGCGTGATCCTGGGACAGGCCGGATCGATCGGGGCCACTCCCCTGACCTACGACGCACAGCTCCTTTTGGGGGGCGGCTCGATCAGCGGGTCCAACTCGGCCGGCCTTGCGGTCGAGCCCCAGCTGCGCGTGGGCTGGCGGATCAGCCGCTTCGTGGTGGCCCTGACGGGGGGCTACCTCTACGCGCCGGGCCTATCGAACGCCACGGGCCCCACCTCGGGGTTGGACCTCGGTTTCTAAGTCGGCTCAAAATCAACGTCCCCCTCGCAAGCGAGGGGGACGCGGAGGGGTGGATGATGGGAATCGAACCCACGAATGCTGGGACCACAACCCAGTGCCTTAACCACTTGGCGACACCCACCACGTTGCTTCGTCGGTTGGCGCAACGAAGGTCCAGATTGTAGCGGAAGCCTCTGGGGTTTGGCAAGGGTCGTGGAGGGCCCATCAGGCATGAAACGCTTGTCCTGAGGGCGTCCCCGTGCCAAAATCGCGCCAGGGGGGCGCGATGGCCAAGACGGTCGACCACACCGAGATCGAGTTTCTCACCGAGGACGAGGAGTTCCGGCTGCACCGCGTCCGGAGCGGTGACGAGACGGTCATAGTGCGGAGCATCCGCCCCGAGCACCCCAAGCCCTCGGCCCTGGCACGGTTGCGGCACGTCCTCGGCCTCACCGACCGCCTCGACCCGGCCTGGGCCCTCGTTCCCCTGCGCCTGGATCGGTCCACCGATCCGCCTTCCCTGATCCTCACCGACGCCCCGGGGCAGTTTCTCGACCGGTTGCTCGGCCCCCCGATGGAGGTCGGCCCCTTCCTGCGGGTGGCGCGGGCGATCGCCCGCGCCCTCGAGGGGGTGCACCGTGCGGGCCTCGTCCACCGAGAGCTGCGCCCGCAGCACATCCTGGTCGATCTCGACACCGACCAGGCCAGAGTGACCGGCTTCTTCCGGGCCTCCTCGGCCCAGGAGGAACCTCCCCCGACCCAACCGCCCGAATTGATCGAGGAAGCGCTACCCTACACGGCCCCCGAGCTGACCGGGCGGCTCAACCGAGCCATTGACGCCCGGACCGACCTCTACGCCCTCGGGGTCTGCCTGTATCAGCTGCTCACCGGTTCGTTGCCGTGCGTCGGGCAAAACGCCCTCGAGTGGGTCTACTGTCACGTCGCCCGCACCCCCATGGCCCCGCTCGAGCGGGTCGGCGGGATCCCCCCGGCGCTTTCCGACCTCGTCATGAAGCTGCTCCAGAAGGACCCCGAAGATCGCTACCAGAGCGCGGCCAGCCTGGGGGCCGACCTCGAGGCCTGCCTTCAGCAGTGGGAGGCTCACGGCCGCATCGATTCCTTCCCCCTCGACCGATCCACCGCTCCCGAACGGTTCACCGTCCCGCTCCGCCTCTACGGGCGCGATCAGGCGCTCTCTACCCTGTTCGGCGTGTTCCACGAGGTCGCGAGCGGACGCGGGCCCGGGCTGGTCCTGGTCTCGGGCCATCCAGGCATCGGCAAGACCTCGCTGGTCTTGGAGCTCCGCTTGCCTGTCGCCAGGCAACACGGCTACTTCCTCACGGGCAAGTTCGATCAGTACACCCGCGACATCCCCTTCGCGACGCTGGTCCAGGCCTTCCGGGAGCTGGTGCAGCAGGTCCTCGCCGAGCCCGAGGATCGCCTCACCGCGTGGCGAGAGCGCCTGGAAGGCGCCCTGGGGGCCAACGGCCAGCTGATCATCGACGCCATCCCGCAGGTCGAACTGCTCATCGGAACTCAAAAACCGGTCGCCGACCTACCGCCATCCGAGGCCCAGCGACGGTTCGACCTCGCCTTCCGTCAGTTCATGGGGGTGTTCGCGACGCCCGATCACCCACTCGTCGTGTTCCTGGACGACCTCCAGTGGGCTGACCCTGCGAGCTTGCGCCTCATCGCCCAGATCGTCACCCATCCGGAAACCCGCTACCTTCTGTTGGCCGGGGCCTTTCGCGACACGGAGGTCGCGGCGGGCCATCCCCTGCGTCAGACCATCCATGAGATCCGAGAGGCCGGGGGGAGCTTGATGGAAATTGCCCTGCCCCCCCTCGCCGAAGAGGACCTCAACCGCCTGGTCGCTGACACCTTGCGAACCGAGCCGGATCGCAGCCGGTCCCTCGGGACCCTCGTGTTCGAGAAGACACACGGCAACCCTTTCTTCGCCTCCCAATTCCTGAAGACCCTGTACCGTCAAGGGCTGGTGACCTTCGATCGGGCGCGAGGGGAATGGGAGTGGGATCTCGCGCGGATCCAGGCCGAAAACTTCACGGATAACGTCGTGGCGCTCATGGTCGACCGGCTGCGACGCCTGCCGGCCGCGACCCGGGAAGTCCTCGAGGTGGCCGCGTGTCTCGGCACTTCGGGAACCATCGCCTCTTTGGCCACGGCGGCCGGGAAACCCGAAACCGAGACCCTCTGCGACCTCGCCCCCGCCGTGCAGGAAGGGCTCTTCTTCCACCGGGAGAATCTCTACCGCTTCCTGCACGACCGCGTGCAGCAGGCCGCCTATTCGCTCATTCCCCCGAAGGAGATCGGAGCGCGGCACCTCGCAATCGGCCGCCGGTTGCTCGCAGTTACCGCCGAGCACCAGCTCGCTCAGTACGTCTTCGAGATCGTCCGGCAGCTGAACCTAGGGGCCGTCCACATCCGGAGCGAGGACGAACGCTATCGCCTCGCCGACCTGAACCTGCTGGCGGGTCGGCGAGCCAAGACCACCACGGCCTACCAGTCGGCCCTCCATTTCCTCTCGGCCGGCTGCTCGCTTCTGCCGGAGCGCGCCTGGGAGCTGCGCTACGACCTCGCGTTCGCCCTGTTCTTCGAGCGGGCCGAGACCGAGTTTCTCGACGGCAACCTCGGCGAAGCCGAGCGGCAGCTCGACGCCCTCGCGGCGAAGGCCCGGACGAAGGTCGATCACGCCACTGTTTGCCGGCTCGCCATCGACCTCCACGTGACCAAAGGGGAGCACACGACGGCCATCGACAAGGCCGTCGCCTGCATGGGGCTCTTCTCGATCCCGCTCGCGGCCCACCCGACCAAGGCGCAGGTCCAGCAAGCCTACGACGGGGTCTGGGAGCAGCTGCGAGGCCGATCCATCGACGACCTGATCGATCTGCCGCTCATGACCGACCCCGAGATCCGGGCCGCCATGCGGGTGCTGGCCGTCCTGTTCGCGCCGGCCTACTTCTGCGACCACCTCTTGCTGCAGCTGCACATCTGCCACATGGTGTCGCTCAGCCTGCGCTACGGCAACACCGATGCTTCCGCCCACGGCTACGCCTGGTTCGGGGTGATCCTGGGCCCCTACTTCCACCGGTACGAGGAGGCCGCCCGCTTCGGGAAGCTGGCCTGCGACCTCGTTGAGCGGCACCACTTCGTGAGCTACCGGGCCAAGGCCTACTACTCGACCGAGCTCATCGTCTTCTGGTCGAAACCGGTCTCGATCGCCCTGGACTACATCCGCACGGCCTTTCGAGCGGCGACGGAGAGCGGGGACCTCACGGTGGCCTGCTATGCGGCCGACCACATCGTGACCGACCTGCTCGCCCGCGGAGACCCGCTCGACGAGGTCCTCGCCGAGGCCGAACGGGCCCTGGCGTTCGCCCGGAGGGCGAACTACCGCGACGTCGAGGACATCATCATCAGCCAGCTGCGCTTCACCCGGGCCATGCGCGGAGAGACCCGCGACCTGGCCTCGTTCGAGGCCGCGGACTTCGATCAGGACGCCTTCGAGGCGTCGCTCACGCCGAACCGCATGGCCATGATGGTGGTGTGGTACTTCATCCTCAAGCTCCAGGCGCACTACCTGGCCGGTGACTTCCGGGGGGCGATCGCCATCGCCGAGCAGGCCGAGCCGCTCCTGTACGCGACCATCTGCCATCCCCAGTACCACCCGTTCGTCGTCTGCCATGCCCTGGCGCTCGCGGCCGAACACGATCGGGTCGATCCGTCGACCCAGGAAGCCTACCGGCACCAATTGGAGCAATACCGAATCCAGCTCGCCGAGTGGGCCGGGACCTGCCCCGAGACCTTCGAACCGAGCTGGCTCTTGGTGCGCGCGGAGCTCTCGCGCCTCTCCGGGCAGGACCAGGACGCCATGCCCGCCTACGACTCCGCCATCCGCTCGGCCCATGCGAACGGCTTCGCCCACCTCGAGGGGATCGCCAACGAGGTGGCCGCCCGCTATTACCAGGGGCGCGACCTGGAAACCTTGGCCGTCGGTCATCTGCGCGAGGCTCAGGCGTGCTTCGCGCGCTGGGGGGCCACCGGAAAAGTTCGCCAACTCGAAGCGGCGCATACCCGCTGGCTGGAGCCGCTGGACGTCGGGGGGGCCCGCGCGGTGCGCTCCGATCAGCTGGACGCGCTCGCGCTCGTGAGGGCTTCCCAGGCGATCTCGCGGGAGGTGACGCTTCCGAGCCTCTTGGAGACCCTCATGCGCTCCACCCTCGAACACTCGGGCGCCGAGCGGGGCGCGTTGATCCTGTTCGAGCCCGCCGGCGATCGCGTCGCCGCCTGGGCTGCGGGAGACCGGATCTCCCTCTCGCCGAGCCCCCGACCCGAGCTGCCGGAGGGCATATTGAACTACGTGCGCCGGACCCACGAGCCCGTCGTGCTCGAAGACGCCTTTGCCCACGGTCCCTTCTCATCCGATCCCTACGTGCGTGCCCGGCACGCCCGATCGGTGCTGTGCCTGCCATTGCAGCTGCAGACCGCTCCTGTCGGCCTCCTCTACCTCGAGAACAACCTCACAAGTGGCGCCTTCACCCCCAGGCGCCTGGCCGTCCTCGAGGTGCTGTCCGCGCAGGCCGTCATCTCGCTGGAGAATGCCCGTCTTCTAAAGAACCTGCAGAAGGCCGCCCTCGTCGTCGAACACAGTCCGACCGCCCTGTTCATCCTCACGGCGGATCACCAGCTGGACTACCTGTCGGAGAACGTGGCCCGGGTGCTGGGTTACCGCCCCGCCGAGGTCGACTACCCGGGGCGGATCGCCACCCTCCTGGCCGCCGAGGACCGCCCAGGCCTCGTGCAGGCCTGGCGAGAGTTCATCGAGCAGGAAGCGGACCACTTCCGCCACGAGTTCCGGATCACATCGCCGGACGGTCGGCCGCGCTGGATCGAGCTGACCACCACCAAGGAGCGGGCCACGGACGGCCACGTCGGCCAGTACCTGGGGACCATGCAGGACATCACCGAGCGGAAGGAGGCCGAGGAGGAGCGAACCCGGTTGATCGAGCGCGAGCAAACGACCCGGGCCGATCTGCAGGCCGCCCGCGAGTCGGATCGGCTCAAGGACCAGTTCGTCAGCGCGGTTTCCCACGACCTGCGCACCCCGCTCACCGCCATCCGGGGCTATCTCGAGTTCCTCGAGGAGGGTCTGGGGGGGCCCTTGACGCCCGAACAAGCTCGTTACGTCCAGCAAGTCGACCGAAATGCCAGGCGGCTCGAGTTCTTGGTGTCCGACCTGCTGGATTTCGCGCGCCTGGAAGCCGGAACGTTCCGGCTGACCCTTGAAGAGGGCGACTTCGTCGGACGGCTGGAAGCGGTGGCCGACACGTTCGCCCCGATGGCCAAGTCCGCTGGGATCCGGCTCCTGGTGGACCTGCCGAGCGCGCCGCTTCAACTGCCACTCGACGCCCAGCGCATCGACCAGGTCCTGAGCAATCTGGTCTCCAACGCCCTGCGCTTCACGTCGGCCGGAGGCACGATTGCGGTGCGCGCCCAGGTCGAGGGGGATTGGTTGCGGTGCGAGGTGGCCGACACCGGAGAGGGCATCGCCAAGGAAGACCTGCCGCAGCTGTTCCATCGCTTCAGTCAGCTCGAGAGCGGTATCCGCAAGCCAGGCGGCACGGGCCTGGGGCTCAGCATCTGCAAGGCCATCATCGAAGCCCACGGGGGGGAGATCGGCGTGACCAGCGAGCTCGGGTCGGGATCGGTCTTTTGGTTCACCCTGCCGCGGGGCGCAGGGTCTAAGCGCGCCCGGCTGGAATCGAACCAGCGACCAGCCGCTTAGAAGGCGGCTGCTCTATCCACTGAGCTACGGGCGCCCACGTCAACGAAGCCAACCATCTTAGCGTACCCTTGCCGGTGGGCACAACCCCCGAATCAGGCTTGAAGGAAATGAACTAGGAGGACGACCAAGCAGGGCCCGGAGCTGGGAAGCTCCGGGCCTCGGCCTACTGCTATCGGGCCCTTGCTTGCATGCCTGGCCGGTGCCTAATTGGAACTCAACTCCACCAACTACGCCACCACCGGCGGTAGAAGGGCAAGTTGCGCCGCGCGTTACGGAGACAAGAGTTCAGCTCGACCGAGCAGCGGGCCCGGGTGCTGTACTCTTCGGCCATGCAAGCTTGGTAGCGCGCCCGGCATTCGGCCTCCATGGTGTTGGCTTCCTCGACGGCGCCCGCGTAGGTCGGACCACCACCGCGGCCTCTCCTGCGCCAGGTGCCGGCGTCGCAAGGTTGCGAGGTGCCGCCGGCGCAAGGTTGCGAGATGCCGCCACCGCGGGCAAAATCCGGGTAAATTGATGACCCATACGGTAAATATTGCTGCGTGGCGTAGCGATGAGGCGCAGCTTCCCTAGTTGATACGCTCGGACCGGATGGGACGGTGGATGCTGCTTGCCCACAGCCTATCAGCGCCGTGAGGACGCCTATGCCAAAGAGAATCGATCGTCCAGGTTTCACGATCATCATCCACCTCCCAGTCAAGCTCCCGAGGGCACGGTGACCTTCGGGTTCGCGACATGATGGGGACTATGGGTCGGTGAATCAAGAGAGTGGCAGCCGTTGGGGTCAAGAGTGGCGAGCTGCGGGCGCCAACGTCAACGAAGCCAACCCTCTTAGCGCACCCTTGCCCGCGGGCAGAACCCCCGGTATCATCGGGGCGAGGACAGGCCACCCATTCGACATGAGGACGATCCCCCGTGATCACCGCCGACGAATTGACTGTTTACCTGCAAGCGGCCATGCCGGACGCCCGGGTGGTCGTGACGGACCGCACCGGGACCAGCGATCACTTCGCCCTGCGGGTCGTGTCCTCCGCTTTCGAGGGCAAGAACTTGCTCGATCGCAACCGCATGGTTTACCAGGCCCTCGCGGTGCCAATGGGCGACGGGCGCATCCACGCCCTCGAGATCAAGACCGACACCCCTTCCTGACCGAGGTGATCCCCCATGCAAGAGCTGACCATGGGCTCGCTGGAAGCCGAAATCCAGCAGGAAATCGCGACCCACAAGATCCTGATCTACGGCAAGGGCACCAAGACCATGCCGATGTGCGGCTTCACCCGCGAGACAGTAGACTACTTCAACCGGTACGGTTTTCCGTTCGAGGTGATCGACGTCCTGCCCAACCCCGCCAAGCGTGAGGCCCTGAGCAAGATGACCAACTGGCCGACCCTGCCCAAGGTCTTCATCGGCGGCGAGTTCTACGGCGACACCGACATCCTCGACCCCATGGCCGAGAAGGGCGAGATCGAGCCCCTGCTCAAGAAGGTCTTCGAGGGTTAGCCCCCAGGCTCGCCTAGCGCGGGCTCAGGCCCATCCGCGCCCCCATCAGGCGGTCGACCACCCGATCGGGCAGGAGGCGCGGTAAGAGCCACATGCCGATGAAATCATCCGGCAAGGGGATGCGGGACGGCGGATTCGGGGATTCGAGAGCGCGCAGGATGGCGCGGCTCACGTCCTCGGGCGATCGCCCCGCTCGTCCCCGCTGGACGATCCACTCCCGCACCCGTCGACCGGGCCCCTCGTACACGGTCCCGGCGTAGGCGGCATCGTCGGCTACCTCGGCCTTGTCCCAGATCGCCGTCCGCACCGATCCGGGCTCGATCACGACGACGTCGATCCCGAAGAGCATGAGCTCCCGTCGGAATGCGTCGGACAGGGCCTCGACGGCGTGCTTGGTCGCCGAGTAGGTGCCCAGGAAGGGGGCCGAGATCCGGCCACCCACCGAGCTGATGTTGACGATCCGGCCCGGCGACGACCGGCGCGGCTGGGTGGCGCCCAGGAGCGGCAGAAAGGCCTTCGTCACGCCGAGCAGGCCGAACACGTTGACCTCGAAGACGGCGCGAATCTCGTCCATCGGCTGGTACATGAGCGGGCCGCCGATGGCGATCCCCGCGTTGTTGACCAGCCCGTCGAGCCCGGCCCCGTCGAGCTCCTGCTCGACCCGCAGGACGGCCGCCTTGACGGCCTCGGCGTCGGTCACGTCGAACAAGAGCGGGGTGAAGCGCTCGCCCACCTCGAGTCGCAGGGCCTCGGCGTCCCGCTCCTTGCGCACGCTGCCGAAGACCCGATACCCCCGCGCGGCCAGAAAGCGGACCGCGTCGCGTCCCAGTCCGGTGGACGCTCCCGTGACGAGGACGTGCTTCGCCATGGCCCGCTACCCGAAGATCCGGAACAGGGCCAGCAAGGCCCCGAGCAAGCCGCCCGACTCGTTCCGCCGGTTGGAGCCCGTGTCGAGGTTGACGGCCATCGACTGCAGCCCGATGCGGCCGGGGCCCGTGAAGCGGTTCATGACGAGGTTGGTCCCCATGCTGCCCAACAGGCCGCCCGCGAGCGATTGCAGCTTGGTCTCCATCTTGACGCTGGCGTCCTTGTAGAGCCAGCCGCCCGGCTCCACGTCGATCTGCTCGCCGGGAGCCAGTACCTTCTCGAAGACGTTGCCGTAGCCGTGCAACCAGAGGATGCCCTCGGAGTTATGGGGCCGGAACTCGTCGATGAAGATGCCCGAGCCCCCGAAGAGCATGTTGCCGACGCCCTTGATCCGCTGGAAGGTGTAGTCGATCGAGTTGGTCGCGGCCAGGAACTGGTGCTCGCGCACGTGCACCTCCTCGCCGGGGCGCATGTGCAGGGCGAAGATCTGGCCCGCCCCGTCGCGGCTGAAGGCGATCTGGCCCTCTCCCGCCGCCTCGGTCACGAAGATCTGCATGCCGGCGATCATGCGCTTCAGCATGCCGCGCATCGGCTTGACGCCGATCTTGACCCCGGTGTTCTTCCAGAACAGGATGTGGTGCTCGAAGTAGACCCCCGCCTTGGGGGTGATCTCGACCGTCAGGACGGGCACCAGCGACCCGTCCAGGTGGTAGGTGATACCGGCGTAGGTCTCGTCCTCGGCGGTCGTCGGGTGCAGGCGGGGACGTTCCCAGATCGCTGACCTCATTCGTGGTCCTTTCGTCGCAGCAGCAAGGGTCCACGGGGTTATCCCCGGAAGGGCCCCCCTTCAAACCCGATTCCCGAAACTTGTTCCAGAGTTAATGCTCCGTTAGCCAAATCGCCACAGGGACGGGCCCTCCTCGCGGGATAAGGACTCCAGAGGGGGGGGGCTCCATGGCTGACGTGTCACAGGTCCTCAATGCCCTGACGGGCGTCGTCTACCAGGTCAATTCGGCGATCCATCCTGGTGCGCCGAACCCGTACGCGCCCCCGGGGCCCGCTCCGGGCGTGGCCCCCTACCAGATGCCGCAGGACACCTGGAGTGGCAACCGGCCGCCCGCCCCACCGACCCCGGCCGCGGTGCAGACCGCCTCGACGGGCGGGGTCATGGGGGTCTTGCAGAGCCTGTTCTCGGCGATCGCCAACTTCTTCCGCCGCCTCTTCGGCGGGGCCAACCAGCCCGCCGCGCCCAGCACGGGGGCCGGAACGACGGCCTGGCCCGCGACTAATCTGGACGCGCGGGACCAGCTGTTCCAGATGATACCGACGGGCAACGGGACCGTCATCGGCTTCGTGCCGATCAACGTGACCCGGTATGCGGACCGGATCGTGGCGTCGGCAGCCGGATTCGGTGGCGCGGCCGTCGTGCACCAGGGCAGCGACTACGTCTTCTACGAGAACAACCAGCCTGGAGTCCGGGTGAAGCAGGTCACGAGCCAGCGCTCGGCCGCGGGCGACACCCACTTCGACATCACGCTCGACACTGGCAAATCGGTCGCAGTCGACCTGTTGGCCGACGGGCACACCCTCCGCTACAAGAATTACCAGGTCACGATCGGCTAAACGGGGAGGACGAGCCATCCGGGCCCGCTTTTCCCCCGCCCCCTGCCCCCGCCCCCAGGGGTGGGGGATTCAAGGAAGCCCGGATTCCCTTCCGGGCATTCCTAGGCCTCACCAGCGGGCCCAGTGGTCCTCGACCACGCCATAGCCTTCCAAAGGAACGCCTTCGAACGTCCCGTGAAACCGGCCCCAGGGCTGCTGGTAGCGGCTCGCGATCGCCCCCAGATCCAGGTCCTGACGCCGTTCCCCTTCCGACTCGAACGAGAGGATCAGGCCCCCGCCTTGTACGGCCCAAGGGCGGCCAGGCTCGATCGTGGCGAGGCCCGCCGCGCGGGGCGAGCCGTCGACCCAGATCGCGTTCTCACACTGGGTCGGGTCGTCGAACCCGGTGCGCAGGTTCCAGGCGACGAGGCGATCGCCCGCCCTCCCCACGCCCGCCGCCCAGCGCCATTGCGTTTCCCGCTCAGGCCGCCCGCGCGTCCAGTCCATGAAGCCGTGGCCTTGCAGCGATAGCTCGTTCGTCCCCAGACGCAGCCGGCCCGCGGTGGCAAAGCCCATCTCCTTGTGGGTCAGATTGCCGCCCTTGCGCCCGATCGGCCACTCGGCACGCCACGGCTCGACCCGATCCATCGTGGCGTCCACCTGGAACTGGGGCAGGGAGATCCGCAGGAGCCGCGGCTCGGATTCCATGCGGATGAGGCCCCAGGGAGGCAGCAGCTCCGAGCGACCCCGCAACGGATCGGCCGCCACCTTCACCCCCAGGCCCAGCGGGATCAGGGTTTGAAAGGCCTCGCTCCGCCCTCGCACCCGGTCATGGGCCGTCGCGAACACGAAGCCCAGGTAGCCCAGGTGGGCGATCGCCGCCCCGACGAAGGCCTCCTCCGAGATCAGCGCATAGAACTGCCAGGTCTTGTCTCGCCACATGCGGTCCCCTCCCTCCCCCGACTCCGGTCCATGATGCCCCAACGGGTCGATCCCCCGTCGGCTCGGCCTTGATCGGAAGGACATTCGGCATCAGGCCCAAGCGCGCGGCCGTCGAGGCCGCCTGGGAGTCGACCCGGCACGCGCGAGCAGCTCACGCTGGCCGAGGGGGCGACTAGGTTTCCTGCGAGTTGACCTTGGGGGAACCTTCCACGTAGTAGACGGCATCCCCGAGATGGCCGTTGTCGAGGCCGTAGTCCCGGATGATCGAGCGCAGGGCGCCGGCGTAGCTGGGCGCCGTGGCGTAGTGGCGCGAGATGGCCGTTACGAAGGTGTCGAGGTTCCCGTCGGCCTTATAACGGTCGATCGCAGGCTGGAAGAAGGGGTTGTGGAACACCTTGGCGTGCTCCATGATGGCCTCTTCCCAGTTGCTATAGAGGGCGAACCGCTGTTTCGTCGAGACGTTGTGGCCGTTAATGTGCTCGAAGGTCAGGGCGCGAAGGCTGCCAGCCGTACCCTCCCCCTTGACGCCGAAGATGTTGAAGCCGCCGATCGGGGCCGATCCCCAGCCGGATTCGAGAGCGGCCTGGGCCAGGGTGATGGCGGCCGGCACCCCGTAGCGGCACTCGGCGAGCCGGGCTGCCGGTCGGAGGGCTTCCAGGAAAGCCTGCTTATCCGTCTTGCCGAGCCGGCGCAGCTCTTCGGGCGACGGCATGCGCGGAAAGTCCGTCGTGCACACCCCGACCGGAGGCGGCGAGGCCGGCTGGGTCGGCGCCACGCGCGGCTTGGCCTGGGTGACAGGCGCTTGCGGCGTGGGCTTGCGTGCGGGTTCGGGTGCCGGAGCGGCCGAGGCCCCCGGGATGACCAGCTTCTGGCCCACCACGATCCGGTTGGGGTCGCTGAGCTTGTCGCGGTTGGCCGCGTAGATGGCTGACCAGGCGGCCGTGCTTCCGAGGAGGCGCTTGGCGATCGCCCCCAGGGTATCCCCCGGGCGCACGACGTAGGTCGTCCCGTCGGAGGCGGACTTAGTTTCAGTGTCTGGTTTCTGAGGGGCCGCAGCCTGGGGCCGTTGCCGGACCGTCACGGTATCGACGGCAGGCCTGTTAGGCTGCGCAGCGGAAGATGGGGCGGCGCCTCCGAAGTGGTGCCACCGGATCGCCGGTTGATCGGCCATCTGCACGGATGGCAACGAGCTGAGCCCCAGATTGATGGTTGATAGAACCGACATCGCCTCGCCCCCCCGTTCCCAAACCCGTGCCTAGAGTGATTGGAGCCGCTGGCCCATGTTGAAGATGCGCATGTGGCCTTCAGCCCAGACCTTGGCCATGGGGCCGACCGCGTGGCCCTCGTCGACGACGCGGATCGAGGTGGGCGAGGCGGCCGAGAAGGTCAGATGGGCATCAAGACGCCACCCGAAGGCGGGCTCGACCATGCTGATCGCGGCGGTATGCGCCCCGTCGCGGGACATGTCCGCGATTCCGCCAACCATGCCGGGCAGCGGCAGGAAGGCCGGGTGGGCGCCCTCGACATGGAGGTGGCCGTTGCCCAGATTCTGGGCCTCGATGGGAGTGCTGGCCGCAAGGCCGGGGGCGATCCCGCGCGGGCCCGTGATGGTCGAGGTGGCGAACACCTCGTCGAGCACCTGCTTCGGGGTGACAGGACGGCCCATGTCGACCACCCATTCGTGGCGGTAGGGCTGGTACATGGGGCTCCAGGGCTTCAGGGGGGCCTCCATGCGGTCAAAGGTGACGCGGGCCGCATGGGCCTGCCGCGCCGTCGCACTGAAATTCTTCTCGTCGCGGCCCATGCGGCCGACGGCTTCCCGGGTGACGGGGGCTTCGGAACCCGTCCGAACCACTGCATCGGCCCCCTGGGCGGCCTTCTTCCCGACGAGGCGCGTGGCCCGCTCGGAAACGGCCGCGGCCATTTCGTTCCCAATCGCCATGTCCATCCCCCCCATGTCGACGGTCGCCCTTCGGATTGCGCAGGGTCATTCCAGTCGCGAGGGAGTTGTCGGCTTATTAACACCAAAGATTCTTAAATCTGGGCCAACCTTAGGTAAATGCGATGGTACCGCTCAGGCGAAGCGGCGGCGCGCGTAGCGATGGGAGCCACTCGGTCCGGAATCGAGGTGGTTCTCGATCCGCAGGCGGATGGCTTCGTTGTAGAGGGCCTGGGCGGCAATGCGGTTGCCCATCTGGTGCATCTCGCGCGCCCGGTCGATGGCCTGGTGAATGGCGTCGGCAAAGGTCCGCGCGATGATCTGCTCGGCGCCAATCTGGAACACCCTGGTCAACATCTCCCGCTCCTCCTCACGTCCCATCGGAAAGCGGGCGTATCCTAGCTCCGCCCCTATCTCCCGGGCATCAGGCGAGCATTGCTCGATCGTTACGCTTTCGAGAGGGCGAAGGCCGAGGCCTCTAATTGGCCTCGAGCTTTTCCCCAATCTGGTGAACGAGGCTGCCCACGTCGACCTTGGGGTTGGCTGGCGGCGTGGTGGGGGTAGGCACGCCGTCGACCAGGAAGCGCTCCACGTCCGAGAGCACCTTGGCACGGGCCTCAGCAGGCGACTCGCTGAAGACGTGGCGAACGCCCACGCTGGGGGCGAAGTAATCGACGGGCACTTCATTCGAGCCGCCCGAACGATTGGAGAGGTCGACGACGTTCCGCACTCCGGAAGCCGGGTCGTTGGCCGTCACAAACAGCTCGACCTTGTCGTGACCGGGCAAAGACTGAACGGCCCGCCCTTCGCGCAGCATCGCAAGGGCCTGTCCGCCCGAAGTCGGCGTGTACCCGCCCTTTCCATCCTTCAAGGGAATTCCCTTCTGTCCCCCGACGTGATCGAGTTCGCGGGAGACGGCTCCCCCGGTCCAGCAGTCCGCGCCCAGGATCGAATTGACCGCCGGGCCGATCGGGGCGTCGGGCCCCAGGAAGGGAAACAGGACCGCCGTGCGCACCACCTCGGGATGCCGCTTGCACAGTTGCAGGGCGAGGTTGCCGCCACCGGACAATCCGAAGGCCGAAACCGGCACGCCGAGCGACCTCGCCTTCTGGTACTGGGCCTCCACGAAGGCGTCGTACCGGCTTTGCTGAGTCGAGGTGGGAATCTCCCGCCCGGTGACCTTGCCCTGGCCATCCATGATCCCGTGGCCCGACATGCGTGGGATGTAGACGTTGTAGCCGTCCTTGTAGAGTCGCTCGGCGAACTCCCGGAGGCCATCCGGGCGCCCGGTGTAGCCGTGGAAGCCGAGGACGGTCCCCTTCGCCTTGGAGGGGTCGGGCTGCAGCAACAGGACGGGTTCGTAGCCGGGGGCCAGGGCCGGCCGGCTGGTGGGCGACGCGCTCACGAGCGACGCTTCGGCCTTGACCTGGGCCTCCAACTGCGCGGCCGCCGGGGCGCGCCCGACGGGGTACGAGGCGGCCAGCGCGGTGCGGGCGAGCGTTTCGGCCTGGCGGGAGACGGAGTCCCCGGCGGCGGGATCGGTCGAGGGGTTAAGACGACCCTGCGTTGACTGCCAATTCCTTAGCCCGTCGATCCACGCCACGGTGAATTCCTCTTCAAGTCCAGGTTAACGATAGGACTATCGGAGGTAAAGGCGCCCCAGTTTCTTAAGAAAACAGTAAGAATACGGTAAGGATCAGCAACAAGACGCGTGCGGGTTGGCGAAGTTATCGCTCTCGTCCTCGCCCTCTCGCTCCGTCAGGCACTGGAAATCCTTTTCGAGCAGCACCCTCAGGCGCATCGTCGCGCCAACCCGGACCTCTTCCGAGAAGCCGACCAGGTCGGTGCTGACCCAGGTGGTCGCCGCTTCCCTTGGAATCTCGACCGTGATCCGATTCGGCTCGTAGCGAACGGCCAGGTCCTCGGCCTCGACCGGAGCGGCGATCGCGTAGACCAGCTGCTGCTCGTCCAAGGGGCCGAATTGGATGCGGTCCTCCACGCGTCCTTCGGTCTCCAAGGTCTCGATCTCGCTCTTCGAGAGCCTCAAGCGGAGCGAATTGCCCTTGATGCGTAACTTCACGACCACTCTCCTCTGCGTTGAAGCCCCTGGGTGCGGAGGCGTTCCTGATTCGACCCCTGGGCAAGCCTCCGTTTTGGGGCGGCGAGCTCCAGGGTACACCCACCGACAGGATACCTCTAGGGGATGACGGTTGATTTTCCAGGTGATGACAGGATCTTCACCTCGATAGGGTACCCCGGGGGGGTTGACTTGTGCCTCGTGCTCTGTCAATTCTCTATGGAGAGGCGGCAACTGAATAGCGGAGGGGAGCACCAGTGGATCGAGCGGAAACGAACCGAGGGCTCAGGGCGACGTTCATCGCGGCCATCGCGATCATGGTGGTCGGGGTCGCGGCCCTGTGGCAGCAGAACCGGGCCTTGCAGGCCAATACGGCCCCGACCGGCGCCGTGGACCGGGCGAGGTAGGCCGTCATGAAGCGTGGAGCGGATTGGCTCGCTTTCATCGGGGTGATCGCCCTCCTGGGGGTGGTGCTCCTCGTGGAAGGGAAGAAGAGCGTTCAACTGCAGTCCCAGATCCCCCTCTCGGCCAAGGAGCTCTACTCGAAGCTGGCCCACTCTCAGGTCAAGTTGCAGATCCTGGACGTACGGACGGGCTCCGACGGCTACGAGGACAGCCACATCCCAGGGGCGATTCCCCTACCCGGCGGCGACCTCGCGTCGGCCTCTTCCGAGGTTCGGGAGCGCGTCTTCAGCTATGTGCCCACGCTCGTCGTCTCGTCTGACGGCGATTCCAAGGCCTTCGAGGCCTGTCGGGCCAACTTTCCTCTGGCACGCAACCTGGCAGGCGGCATGACAGCCTGGACCTCGGCGAACTACCCCGAGGACTCCGGAGAGTGGGTGCCCCCCAAGAACCATGCCGGCGGCGGCTGTCTGTGAGGACCGTGAGATGAGCCTGTCGAGACGCGACGCCCTCAAGAATCTCCTTTCGCTCGGTCTGGCCGGCCTGGCCGCCCCACAGGTGCTGGGCGGTCCGGCAGAAGCCGCAGAGGAGGATCCCCTCTTCGTCGAGGAACCTCGCACCGGATTGCCTGGCCCCGGGGCCAAGGCCACCCAGGACATGTACCGCAAGGAGTTCGCGGCGACCTTCGGGGAGACCCAAGAGCACGGGTTCGCCTACCACTGCGTCAACTGCCAGGGCAACTGCGCCTGGCAGGTCTGGACCAAGAATGGCAAGGTGACCCGCGAGAACCAGTCCGCGAGCTACCCCCAGATCGCCCCGGACATCCCCGACGCCAACCCCCGGGGCTGCAACAAGGGGGTCCAGCACTCCCACGTCATGTACTCCGAGGATCGGCTGCTCTTCCCCATGAAGCGCACCGGTCAGCGCGGCGAAGGGAAGTGGAAGCGGATCAGCTGGGAGGAGGCGGCCACCGAGGTCGCCCAGAACCTTTACGACACCATGCTGACCAAGGGGCCGGAGGGGAACTACATCCACGTCGGTGCCGGGCTCCTGACCGAGGCCAGAGCCGCTTCGGTCAAGCGAATGGGGACGCTACTTGGAGCCGTCCGCCCTTACGTCGCCTCCTACGTCGGAGACATGTTCCCCGGGGTTTCCGTCGTGTACGGGGAAGGGAACGTCGGCTGCACCTACGACTTCATCTACACGACGAACGTCGCCGTCTTCTGGGGCTGCAACCCCAACTCCTCGCGGATCCCCGACGCCCACTACGTGTGGGAGGGCAAGTACAACGGCTCCAAGATCGTCGTCATCTCGCCCGAGTTCAACTCGACCGCGATCCACTGTGACCTCTGGGTCCCGGTCAAGGCCGGCTACGACGGCCACTTGGCCATGTCCCTCATGCAGGAGATGGTCGCCAAGAAGCTCTACAAGGAAGATTTCCTGAAGGAGTTCACGGACCTCCCGCTCCTGGTCCGCAAGGACACCAAGGAGCTCGTGCGGCTCTCGCAGATCGACCCCGAAGATCCGGCCTTCGACAAGGGCAGCCTGGACCTCTTCGCCAAGGCGACCTCCAAGAAGCAGCCCAAGGAGGAGGCGGTCTTCCTCGCCTGGAACCTGGCTACCGGCAAGCTGACCCTCATGCCCGGATCCGAAGGCAGCATGGTCGAGACCCTCCGGCTCCAGGACCTCGATTGGACGATCGATCCGGCCCTCGAAGGCTCGTGGACGGTCCGCCTCAAGGACGGCACCAAGGCCGAGGTGACGACGGCCTTCGCCCTGTTCAAGGAGGAGCTGCAGCAGTACACCCCGGAGGCCATGCACCCGGTCACGGGCGTCCACCCCGAGGTCGTGAGCGAGCTGGCGAGGGACCTGTCCCGCGCGAAGAACGCGGTCATCACCCTGGGCTTCTCCATCGGCAAGCACTTCAACGGCATGCTCTCGCAGCGGGCGATCGCCTCCCTCGCCGCCTTCACCGGCCGACTCGGTCCCGCCGGAGGGCTCAACACCGAGAACGAGTGGAACATCTCGGGGCTAGGCGGTCTCTCCTCCTTCGAAGGCCGGTACAACCACCGCTTCGCCTCCGGCTTCGTGAGCGAGTTCGTCCTGGGAGACGAGCTCGACGACTACGATTCCCACTTCTCGGAAGAGGACATCAAGAAATCGACCGGCCTCTCCAAGGCGGCCTACAAGAAGAAGATCCAGGGCCTTCTCGACCAGAGCGCCAACGACCAGGGAGCGGCCAACGGCAAGCCTTACTGGACGACGGTCGAGACCTTCCTGCTCTTCGCCGACGCCCGGTTCCGCCGGAACAAGGGCCATTACCGGGACGCCTTCCTCAAGAAGGCGAAGTTCCTGGCCTACGGCGACGTTCGTATGAGCGACTTTGCCACCTATGCGGACATCCTCCTGCCCTGCAAATCCCACTACGAGGTCTGGGACATCCGGACCAACCCGGGTTACCACCGGTTCGCCAACCTCGCCATCCCCCCGATGAACCTCAAGACCGTGGGCGAGGCGAAGTCCGAGTGGGAGATCGCCACCCTCATCGTCGAGAAGCTGCAGGAGATCGCCCTCAAGCGCTACAAGGAAACGGGCGATCAGAAGGCGATCCACATCCCCGACCCGACCCATACTCAGAAGGGCTATCGGGCCCTGGAGGAGGTCGTCGAGGAGTTCACGGACGGCGGCAGCCTGCGGACCGACAAGGACGCGGTCGAGTACGCCCTCGAGCACGTCGACCAGTTCCGCCCCAACACCCCCGACACCATGGTCAAGCGGGGCGGCTTCCTCGTCCTGAACGAGAAGGCGGGCAAATCGTCTCCCCTCTACAAGGACCGGCCCTACAACACCTTCGAAAACAACCTCTACCTCCATCAACCCTTCGAGACGCTGACGGGACGCCTGACCTTCTACGTCGATCACCCGCTGTGGATCGAGGCCGGGGCCAACGTGCCGACGAGCCCCGAGCCGATGAAGCCCAAGCGCTACCCGCTCTTCCTGCTGACGCCGCACGCGCGCTGGTCGATCCACTCGACCTACAAGACCTCGCCGATCCTGCTCCGGCTGCAGCGTGGCCGGCCGTGCGTGATGCTTTCCCCCGAGGTGGCGGAGGCCAAGGGCATCCGGGATGGCGACGATGTCCGCATGTTCAACGACCTGGGCGAGGTGGTCATGATGGCCAAGGTCGCCCCGGGGGTGCCCTCGGATGCCGTGGTCATGGAACACGGGTGGGAGCCCTTCATGTACGCCAACAAGCAGGGCCATAACCGGCTCGTCGGCGACCTGATCAACCTGCTCGAACTCTCGGACGGTTGGGGCCACCTCAAGTTCGGCACCAACTGGGATGGGAACCAGCACGCCTACCAGGCGACCGTCGATCTGGCGAAGGCTTAAGGAGACGAGATGTCCAAGCGTCAGCTGGCCATGGTGATGGACCTCAACAAGTGCATCGGGTGCCAGACCTGCACGGTCGCCTGCAAGACCCAGTGGACCGACCGCAACGGCCGCGAGTACATGTACTGGAACAACGTCGAGACCAAGCCCGGCCCGGGCTATCCCCGGAACTGGGAGGAGTACGGCGGCGGCTTCGACAAGGACGGCAACCTCCAGGAAGGGATCGTCCCGAGCAAGAGCGGCGACTACGGCGTGCCCTGGGACTACAACCTCGATGAGGTCATGCGGGGGGCCGTCCTCGAACCGCAGGCGACGACCAAGATCGGGCCCAACTGGCAGGAGGACGTGGGCGGCGGCGAGTTCCCCAACTCCTACTACTTCTACCTGCCCCGCATCTGCAACCACTGTTCCAACCCGGGCTGCCTGGCCGCCTGCCCGCGCGGCGCCATCTTCAAGCGGGATCAAGACGGCATCGTGCTCGTCGACCTCAAGCGCTGCGAGGGGCTCAAGTACTGCATTGCCGGCTGCCCCTACAAGAAGATCTACTTCAACCCCAAGATTTCCAAGTCCGAGAAGTGCATCTTCTGCTTCCCCCGGATCGAGCGGGGCCTCCCGCCCGCCTGCGCCCAGCAGTGCGTGGGCCGCATCCGCTTCGTCGGCTTCCTCGACGACAAGGACAGCCAGGTCCACAAGCTGGTCTACAAGTACAAGGTGGCCCTGCCGCTGCATCCCGAGGCCGGCACCCAGCCCAACGTCTACTACGTTCCGCCCCTGAGCGGGCCCAGGAAGTACGACAAGAACGGCCGACCCATCGAAGGCAGCGATCGCATCCCCCTCGAGTACCTGGAAAGCCTCTTCGGCAAGGGCGTCAAGCCAGCCTTGGCGACGCTCCAGGCCGAGATGAAGAAGCGCCAGGACGGGCATCATTCCGAGCTCATGGACCTCCTCATCGCCTACAAGCACTCCGAGATGTTCCGCATCCAGACGGCGACCCTCCATCCCTTGAAGGTGATCTGACGTGACGGCATGGTGTAGGCTTCTAACCGCATCCCTGCTCGGTCTGACCTGGGTCCTCCCGGCGTCGGCCGGCGAGTCTCCCCTCTCGAGCCACCTGATCGAGGCGCAGGAAGTGAAAGGGGACCTGCCGGCCGCTCCCACCGATCCGGCCTGGGCCGGGGTGCCGGCCAGGACCTTCCTCGCCTATCCCCAGCGGACGGTGCGCCTCAACGACAAGCGCGCCAACGAGGCCTCGAAGACTGAAGGCCCGGAACCACTCGCCGTCAAGGCCGTCTACAACGCGCGCGACCTCGCCATCTGGGTGGAGTGGAAGGAAGAGACCCCCTCGAAGGTTTCCCGCAGCGAGACCAACGTCTTCGGGGACTCGGTCGCCTTCGAGGTCCCGATCCGCTTCGGTCCCGGGCTGCGGCTTCCCTACGTGGGCATGGGCGACCAGAAATTACCGGTCCGGATCGCCATGCAGCGGGCGGCCGAGGACGGCACCCTGGCCAACGAGTACGTGGCGGCGGGATTCGGGTCGCTCACCCGGACCAGCAAGCCCTTTGCCAAGATGGGAATGACCTACGATCCGACGACGAAGGTCTGGCGGGCCGAGTTCACCCGTCCCCTAGTCGCCGGGGCCCACTCGATGGCCCAGGGGCTCGTACCCATCGCCTTCGCGGTCTGGGAAGGGGCCGCCAGTCAGCGAGGTGGGAATAAACGCCTCTCGAGCTGGCAGTTTCTCAAGCTCTCGCGCTACCCGGTGAGTCCGGCCTATCAGCGGCAGATCGCGGCGGCCGTCACCCCTGCCGCCGGCTCGGCGGAGAAGGGCAGGCAGCTCGTCACTCAGTATTGCATCGGGTGCCACCGCTTCGCAGATCAGCAGAGCGCTCAGGAGGGCTTCGCGCCTGACCTGTCGAGCATCGGGGCGATCGCCACCACCGGCTACATCCGCGAGTCGATCGGGCAGCCCAGCGAGGTGATCGTACCCCACCTGAACATCAACCGACACTACGACAAGAGCGCCAAGCCGGACAGGTTCCGGGCCTATCCGAACGCGGACGGCTTCAAGTTCTACGTGCTGGACGACAAGGGCCACAAGGCCTCGAAGATGCCGCCCTTTTCGCTGCCCAAGCAGGACCTCGAGGACATCGTCACCTATCTGCAGACCCTGGACGGAACGAAGGAGTGAGGGGCGACATGAACCGGATGCTGGTGCTGAGTCTCGGGCTGGTGGGCGTGCTGGCCGCCCCGCTGGCGGCGTTCGCGGCCGACGTGGGCGACGACGTGGACATCACGAGCGGCATCGTCACGACGCTGCCGTCCGCCATGGCGGCCCAGAAGTCCGGCAAGCTGACGGATCTCGCGGCCTACCGGATGGCGGACACGGCCCAGGGGCTGGTCGTGTTCGACGTGGCCGAGAAGACGATCTACCGGCTCGCGCCGAAGAAGGTGCACCGCTACGAGCTGGAGAGCGCTTTCGGGGGCGGGAGCATCGATTTTTCAGGGACCGTGGTTGCGGTCAACAGCGGCATTCCCGAGGTTGAGGTCAAGGACTACTCGGTCAATCGGCGCCCGAAGCCCGGCGCCTTCAAGGGATGCCTGTAACGGGCTAGAGGAAGGGAAACCAATCACCATGATGAATCGAAGCTTGGCATGGGTCCTGGGCGCCATGGTCGTGGCCGGCGCGCCCATGGTGGCGGCGCAGAGCGCCCGCGCCGCGGACGACGTCTTCATCTCGGTCGACGAGGCGCACAAGCTGGTGGGCAATCCCAACGTGCGCTTCATCTTCGCCGACGGCGAGAAGGACTTCGAGAAGGCCCATATTTCCGGTGCCGTCGACGCCTTCGCCCATGACCTGCACTATCTGAACGACATCCGCGCGAGCGACGGCCTGCCGATGACGCAGGCGCACGCCTTCCAGTACATCGGTCGGAACATGGGCGTGGATGCCCGGACCCAGGTCATCGTCTACGACGGCGGCATGGGGGCGAACGCCTCGGGAGACTGGTTCTTCCTGCGGCTTTACGGCCAGTCGAACGTCAACATCATGGACGGCGGCCTCGCCACCTGGCAGGCCAAGGGCTACGCGGTCGAGAAGGGCGCGACCCGTTCTCCCGCCGCCAAGCACTACTCGGGCAGCGTTCGCCGGGACATGATCGCGAGCAAAGAAGAGGTCCTGAAGGCGACCAAGGATTCGGGCCACTACCTGATCCTCGATGCCCGCCACAACCTGGACGAGTACACCGGCAAGTCGCTGCTGGCCGCCCTCGCGGCGCCTGGCAAGGAGGAAACGGTCGCTCGGGGCGGCTACATTCCGACCGCCGTGTTCTCGCCCTGGACGAAGTACGCCGGCAACAAGGGTGGCGATGCCAACAAGCCGACCCTCAAGAGCGCCAAGGATCTTTCCAAGCAGCTCGACAAGCTGAAGAGGAACGGCTACGCCCCCAACAAGACGGTCATCAGCTACTGCCACGTGGGCCTGGGACGCGGCTCGTTCCAGTACCTGGCCTTGCGCAAGGCGGGCCATGCGAACACCAAGGTCTACATCGGCTCGTGGGACGAGTGGGGCAACACCCCGTCGCTGCCCGTCGGTAAGGCCCAGTAACGCCGCTCGCGGCGAAGGGAGGTCCTGTGAACGTGCTTGCCATCATCCTCGGTCTCCTGACGGGCGCGGGCTTCGGCGTCGTGCTCTACAAGGTCGGCGCCACGCGCTACTCCCGGGTCATGGGGATGTTGACCCTGCGGGACACCAAGGTCATGAAGTTCGCCTTCACGGCGATCGCCACCGCCTCGCTCCTGTACGGGCTGGCGTCGGTGCTCGGTGTGGCGGAGAGCTGGAACCTGGTGCCGAGGATCATGCCGTACCTGGGCCCGGCCCACCTGGTGGGCGGGATCCTGTTCGGCGCGTCGCTCGGGTTCACGGGCACCTGCCCGGGGACCTGCATGGCCAAGACGGGCGGCGGAGCGGGCGACAAGAAGTTCGCGGGCCTCTTTTCGGTCCTGGGTCTCTTTGCCGGCATCCTGGTGTACTCGGCCGTGAAGGACTCCCTGATGGATTGGGGCGTCATCGCGGCCATCCAGAAGCCCATCACCCTGTACGGCCTCCTCGGAGTGCCGTACGGGGCGCTGGCGCTCGTCTGGGGCGCCCTGTTCCTGATCATCTCGTTCGCGATCGATCGGCTCACGCCCGAGAAGGTCTACGAGCCCGCCCGGGCACGGAAGACGCTCGTCAACTGGATCCGGGGGGAGTGGAGCTGGCTCGCGGCCGGTCTGCTGGGCGGCACGCTCGTCGTGCTGGCCACCGCTCAGAACGGGTATCTCGGTTTCTCCGGGGCCCTCCTGGCCTTCGTCGGCGGGATCGCCCACCTCGTGGGGCACCCGCTGGACGTGGTGCCGACCCTCAACGACGACATCATGTGGCGCGCGGCCCTGGTGCCGGGCGTGATCGTGGGCGGCCTGGTCGCCCACGCCTTCTCGATCCCCTCCAAGGCGGCGGTCGTGGCGCCCGTGAAGAAGGAATTCTCGTTGCGGGCGATCGCCGTCTCCTTCGCCGGGGGCCTGGGACTGTCCCTGGGGGCCATGATCGGCGGCGGCTGCACGACGGGCGCCTTCATTGCGGCCTGGCCGACGCTCTCGGTGGGCAGCCTGGCCATGGCCGGCACGTTCTTCGTGACCTCGATGGCGGTGTCGAACTTCATGATTTTCACCCGCAACCTGGACCTGGAGCGGGCTCAGCTCATCGGGGACCAGGTCTACAACTAGAAACGGCGGATCCATGGAGGTCGAGTTCGAGCTTCAGGAAGTCAAGGAACAGCTCCGGGCGTCTCGGTCGGGGCCGATTCCCTATGGCCACACCCAGGCGCCCAACAACCGCGCCCCTTACGCCAAGAACGTCATCGTCGTGACGAGCGGCAAGGGCGGGGTGGGCAAGAGCACGGTGGCCGTCAACCTCGCCAGCTCCCTGGCGCAGCGGGATTTTGCGGTCGGGATTCTCGACGCCGACGTCTACGGTCCAAGCGTCCCGCGGATGCTCCAGATCGAGCACGAGCGCCTGCACTGGAACGACGACAACCAGATCGTCCCGTCCGAAAACTTCGGCCTGAAGGCCATGAGCGTCGGCCTCACCCTGCCGGCCAGTGATACGCCCCTGATCTGGCGATCGTCCGTGGCGACCAGCGCCGTGATCCAGCTCTTGGACGACGTCGCCTGGGGCGAGCTGGATTTCCTCGTGATCGACATGCCCCCTGGAACGGGGGACTCCCAGCTCACCGTGGCTCAGGAGCTGCACATCGCCGCCGCGGTCGTCGTGACCACGCCTCAGACGGTGGCCATGGACGACGTGAGCCGAGCGATCCGGATGCTCCAAGAGATCCACGCGCCGATCGGCGGCCTGATCGAAAACATGAGCTACTTCATCGCGCCAGATACCAACCAGCGGTATCCCGTCTTCGGAGAAGGCGGAGGCCGGCTGCTCGCGGAGCAGTACGAGATCCCGTTCCTCGGACAGATCCCGCTGGACATGGAAATCGGCCGCAGTTCGGACGAAGGCACGCCCATCGCCGCCACGGGGACAGAGCGACAGAAAGGCTACTTCAACGAGATTGCCGATCGCCTGTTGGCGAATAGCCAGTTCAAGCTTCGCCCTCGGCAGTAATGACACCGGGCTGACTGTCCCACCCCTCACAGGCACAGAGGGCCGCTGCCGCCTCGAATCGCTGGCAGCAGCGGCTACAACGCCCCGACGCAGGCTGCTTAGTATTTGTAGTCGTTGTCGTAGTCGTTATATTCCATCTTGTTCTTCTTGCCGTAACTATCGTCGTAAACTTTCTTCTTGCCGTAGCCGTCGTCGTAAATGGGCTTCTTTCCGTAGTCGTTCTTCTTGTCGTAGAAATTGTTGTTGTAGATTTTGTTATCGTAGTATTCGATCTTCATGGAACCGTCTGGATAAGGGCTCTTCTTCTTGCCGTCGGAGCTCAGCTTGTTGCCATCTCCGATTTGTTGAGCCGCTCCACCGACCGCCTGATTTTCCTGCCAGACGTCGACCTTCGAATAGGCGCCGGCGTAGACATCGGCATTGTTATTCTGAGTGGAGTTTCCGCTGTTGTCCCAATCGCCCTGGTTATCGTCGTTGCTGCTGGATCCCTTGCCCTTGTAGGGATGATCACCGGTGCTGATCGTGTTGTCGTCACCAATTTGTTGAGACGATCCGCCTGCGGCCTCATTCTGCTGATCGACGTTGACAGCCGACCATCCGCCCACCGCGACCTTGGCGGAGTTCGATTGAGTCGCGTTCCCGCTGTCCGACCATTCTCCCTTGTTGCCGTTGTTGTGAGTGGCCGCGACCGATAGGCCGGTGGTTCCGGGGACCTGCGTCGAGCATCCAACGGTTCCGGCCAACATCAGGGCTACCCACAGGATCTGTGACCTGCGCATCAAAGAGCTCCTCCCTATTTTCGACGGGTATCGATGGCATCAAGCCAGCGATTGATTGCAACCGGAACGATAAGGCCTACCGTCATCAAAAGACACTCTTGCTTGCCGTAGAACCTTCAGCTAGATCAACCGAAGGTCAAGCCGGGCCCGCTCGTGCGGGTTGATCCATGGGTCGCCAAGGCCCGCAGGGTCCGAGCCTTCGACTTCGAGTGACCGGTATCCGGCCGGGTCTTGAACCGGATCGTCGGTTGCAATAGCAAGGGCACGGCGGGGGTCTCGGCGACCGGATCGGTCGCGGTCTGGGCCCGGAGCGTTCGTAGCCGATTCTTGCTTCCTTTTCACCCCGCCCGGATCGAGATGAGGGTCGGTGAGGCGTTCCAAAAGGACCAGGCCGCGCTCCGCCGCGAACAAGTTCGGGTGTCGACAATCTCCATTCGGCAACATTGACCAGCAAGTCCAGGGCAATAATATTGCTCTACCAGCAAGGCCCCATGTTACCGACCACGGCCGATCCGGTGCGCATTGGGAGAACGCGTTAGAGTGTTGAGATGAGTCAAGGCGCCTTGTCTTCGCCAGAACATGGCAAGGAGCACGTATTGAAGCAGAAGCCCTCGCTCTTCAGCCTTCTCATCAAGGCATTTCTGCCGGTCGTCGTGCTGCCTTTGCTCATCGTCGGTCTGGTTGCTGGGCTGCACTACCAACATGACCGGCGCTCGGTCGAAAACCAGATTGAGGCCGACCTCATTCGAACCAGCTTCCTGCGAAAAAAATTCATCGAAACGGCCATAACCAACGCGGTCGACTCGCTTCAGCTGGCTGCTACCGCTTGGCCACGGTTCCAAGACGACCCCGATCCGAATCAAGCGCTCAGAGACTTCAGCTATCGCCTGTCTGGGGTGACCGAAGTATCGGTGGCTGCTTCTGACGGGCTGATTCACTATAGCTCGCAATCATCCTCCGTGGGCGTTTCCCTCGCCCAGAAGCCGTATTGGAAGGGGTTCCAAGCCAAGCGAGGTCTGACCTTCTCCGATTTGATCCTGCGGGACGGCACCCGGAGAGTCATCCTGATCCTGCTGCCTCTGGCCAACGGGGAAGCGCTCATCGGGGCCTACGATACGGCCCAGTTGCAAGCCGTCTTCCGGGAGGCTCGGACACCCTGGCGAGAGAATTTCACGTTCCTCGTCGATAACAAGGGCCAACTCATCACCCATTCGAACGAATTCTACCTGGTGAAAGGGGTCAACTATCGCCGCCTCCCTCCTGTATCGCGGGCCCTGCGAGGCTATCAAGGGGCCATGACCTTCCAGGATCCCGAGTCCGGAGTAGAGTTGAGCGCGGCCTACATCCCGTTGCCTCTGGCTGGCTGGGCGCTCGTCTTGGCTCAACCGAGCGCTCGCACTCTCCTGCTTCCCGCCCTGTCGGCCCAACGCGACAACCTACTGATCCTCCTGGCCGGAGTGGCCCTGGCGAGTATCGCCACGACCTTCCTCAGTCACCATCTCGCCCGCCCGGTCGAAAAGGTCAGCCTCCAGGTCGAACAACTCAGCCGCGAGCAGATCCTCCCTGAACGCGCCGAAACGTTGAAGCCCGAAGAGATGGGGGTCATCGAACTGGAGCGAGCTGTTGAAAGTGCCATGGTGCTCTACAAGGCCCTGGCGCACACCATCGTGCAATTGGAGGCCAAGACCAACGAGCTGAGCCTCGCCAATCACGAGATGGAAGCGACGGTCGAGAATCTGAAGCGCCTCGACAAGCTGAAGGCAGACTTCCTGAACGCCCTCAGTCACGACCTGAGGATCCCCATCACGGCGATCGTCGGCTATTCCGAATTACTCCAGGATTTGCCAACCCTGAGCGTCGACGCTCAAGGCTATGTTGAGAGGATCCTGGAGGCATGCAGGGGCATGCAGTCGATGGTCGAGGAGCTGCTGGATTACGCGCGCTTGGAGGTAGGAAGGGTGTCGATCCGGCTCGAGACCGTCGACATCAGGGCGGCCCTGCTAGAGGCCGAGGCCTTTTTCAAGCCGCTGGCCCAGCAAAAGAACTTGGTCCTGTCCTTGGTCGCCGTTCAAGACCTGCCACTCGTTCAGACCGATCCGGACCGCCTTCGTCAAATCCTGAACAACCTGATTTCAAACGCGATCAAGTACACTCCCGAGGGCGGACAGGTGACGATCTGCGCAGCTCGATTGAATGGTTCTGTCTACATCGAGGTAAGAGACACCGGCATAGGGCTAAGCCACGAGGATGAGAGGCATCTCTTCGAGAAATTCTACCGATCGCTTCGTCCTGAGGTTCAGCGTGAGAAAGGTAGCGGGCTTGGACTGTCTCTCGTCAAAGGAGCCCTTGATGCCTTGGGCGGGAGCCTGGAGGTCGAGAGCCTGCAGGGAAAGGGCTCCTCGTTTGGATTTAGCCTACCCGCTATGGTCGAGGCTCATCCTCCCCGCTTGCCTCAAGCGAAGGATGGCTCGCCATGAACATCGGAATGGTGCGCCTCTTGAGCCTATGGCTGGCCATCATGCTGAATGCTTGCCAAGTCAAGCCATCGAGTGGCCTGCAATCGCCACCGGTCTTGCACCCGGATCCCCGGCTCAGGGGGAGCTCCATCACCTGGTACAAGTACGGGAAGGACATGAGCGCAGCGGAGCGCACCCTTCTCGACCGGTTCACCGCTGATACCGGGATCCGTGTCAAGGTCATCCCCTTTCCGGTCCCCATCCCCGAGGCCTATGCGAGCTACCAGCAGGTTTTCAAGACGCGCCGCGCCGACCTCGACGTCTTCTCCGTCGATATCATCTGGACCAAGGCGTTCGCGCCCTACCTGGTCGACCTCCGACCGGCGCTGGGTGCCGTCGCGAGGGACCATTTCCCCGACATGATCCGCAACAACACGGTCGGCGGGCGATTGATCGGGATTCCGTTCGTCAGCAACGTCGGTGCCCTTTACTACCGCACGGATTTGCTCAAGAAGTACGGCTTCAGGGGCCCCCCGACCACATGGGAAGACCTTGAACGGATGGCCAAGACCATCCAGGCGGGCGAGAGGGCTCATAATCCGGAGTTCACGGGGTTTGTGTGGCCGGGCGCCGCTGAAGAAGCCCTGACCAATGACGGCCTGGAATGGCAGGTCAGCCATGGAGGCGGCCAGATCCTCAACCCGCGGACCGGAGCCATCGAGGTGAACAACCCGAGGGCGATCGCCGCCTTCAAGCGAGCAGCAGGGTGGTTGGGAACGATCTCCCCTCCAGGCCTGAGGTCATTCAGCGGGGACGATGCCTTCGACTGCTTCATGAAGGGAAACGCTGCGTTCGCCCGGCTCTGGATCGCCTCTTGGGGGCATCGGCAATATCTGACGGCCAACGCGCCGGGGTCCCCGATCCGGAGCCGGTTTGACATCACGGTCCTCCCCCATGCCAGGGGGCCTTACCCACCGGCCTCATCGCGGGGAGAATGGCAGCTCGGGGTTTCCATCTTCTCGAAGAAGCGAGAGGCCGCCATCGAGTTCGTAGGCTACATGACCAGCTATGCGGTCCAGCGATGGCGGGCCATGAACGCTGATTTACCGCCAACCATCCCGGCGCTCTACCGCGACCCGGAGGTTCTCCGGACCGAACCCTATCTGAAGACGGTGGGGTGGATCCTGGATCGTTATGCGGTGGCCCGCCCTAGTTGGCAGGCTGGGGTCCGCTACAACGAGTTGAGCCGGCTCTACTTCGAGGGGGTGGGGGCCATTCTGCAGGGAAAGGATGTCTCGCACGCAGTCGCCACCATGGAACGAGACATCCGGTTACTGCTGAATTCGGCTCGATCCGCACCCTCTGAACGGGAATCGAGGTCTCGTGGGCCCGTAACCGGGCCTGGCCGGGCAGGGCGATAGAGGGCCTGCCGAGGGTATCCGCGCGGCGCCCGGTCTGCTTACCGTGCGTGGCCAAGCGCCAATCGGAGGAGCACCACCAGTTCACAGAGGGCGAACCAGATCCCGAAAATCAGCTTGTTATAGCGGGCCAGCCATTCACCCAGTCAAGACGCCGATCCAGCCCAGTTAGGGCAAGACGATGATTGCCCCAGCTATCACCGCCCAGATGGCAGTGTGCGCGAGCTTGATGGTTTGCAGGGGCGTGAGCATCATCCGTCTCCTCGCAGGGTCTACCGATCATGCCAACGGTATAACCGGCAGTTGCATCTCGAGCAAGACGTTGTCGTAGTCGTCGTGGTCGAGCTCCCGCCCGAACAGGTGAAACTCCCGGAGGGGCCCGGCCGGCGCAAAGCCGTTCGAACCAGCCCACAGGATCAGGGCATACACCGCCTGGCCAGCATCCATGAAGCGACCCCGGTGGATCACACTGGCGACCTGTGACCCGGTCGGCAGCTCGTAGACTTGCAACCCGTCCGGCACCCGGCGGGCGGTGCCGGAGACGGCGATCGCCGCCTCCAGATCGATCCGCTCTTCCACGTAATCCGGATTGTGATACAGGGCGAGCTCCGGGTCTTGGGGCTTGAGGCCAGCCGCGACCACGCCCTCGTGGAGGCGACGAAATAGCTGGCAGCGATCGGTCGCCATATGGGCGAGGGTCGGAATCACAGCGCGCATCGATGCGATCCGCAAAGCGGCTTGCGGCTTGAGGACCACGTCGTAGGACGGCAGGTGCCCCTCGAGCTCGATCTGCCGCAGTCTGGCCTCGACCCGGGCCAACCGGGCCTGATCCTCCGCGAGCTGGCGAGCAAGCTCTAGCCGCTTGGCTTCCAGGACATCGCGCAGCTGGTCGGCGGTCGGATCGTGTTGCAGAAGGCTCGCGATCTGGTCCAGCGAGAGCCCGAGATCCTTGAGGGCCAGGATGCGGTTCAGGCGGGGCAGCTGGTCTGCGCGGTAGTAGCGATAGTCCGTCGAGGTGTCGACGTGCGACGGCCTGAGCAGGCCCAGATCGTCGTAGTGACGCAGGGTCCGGACCGACACTTGGCCCAACTGCGAGAACTCCCCGATCTTGAACAAGGCCAACGGCCCCCAACCTCCCTTGACTCTCTCGCTACGGAAGACTTCATGCTAGCCAGCGGTGCCCCCGATTGGCAATCGTCGCTCTCCGTGAACTCGAGAAAGGTAGAAACTCTCCATGACCAAGCCGGAACGCCACGTGATCGTTGGAGCTGGGCCGCTCGGATTGAGCGTGGCCGAGCAGCTCCTGGCCCAACACAAGCCGGTTCGGGTCGTCAGCCGGCATGTCCGACCTTTCTCGGGAACCCTGAGCGCGGCCGAGGTGTTCCCGGCCGATGTGACCGCTCTCGATCAGGCGCGAGCCGCCTGCGAGGGAGCGACCGTGATCTACCACTGCGCCGTTCCTCGGTACACTGATTGGGTCGAGCAGTGCGCCCCCCTGATGGCCGGCCTCCTCGAGGGCGCTGCCGCGAGCGGGGCGAAGCTCGTGTACGGCGACAACCTCTATGCGTACGGCCCCGTCACCGGTCCCATCCACGAAGGCTTGCCGGCCGCGGCCATGGACCGGAAGGGAAAGGCCCGGGCCCAAGTGGCCGACATGCTGCTTTCGGCCCACCGAGCGGGCCGGATTCGCGGAACGATCGGTCGCGCATCGGACTTCTTCGGGCCTCGGGTGACGATGTCGGCGATGGGCGCTCGCGTCTTCGGCGCCGTGCTGGCCGGCCGGCCGGCCGAGGTGATGGGCAATCCAGATCTGCTGCACACCTGGACCTACATTGAGGACTTCGCGCGGGCGCTCGTCGTGCTGGGCGATCGCGACGAGGCCCTCGGTGAGGTCTGGCACGTCCCAACCGCTCCGACCCTCACGACCCGCCAGTTCCTCCAAGAGGTGTTCGCCCAACTGGGCATGGAGCCCAAGGTGAAGGTGACTCCGAGCTGGCTCCTCCGGACGCTGGGCATGGTCGTCCCGATCATGCGGGAGATCGCGGACATGCTCTACGAGTTCGAGCATCCCTTCGTCGTCGATCATGGCAAGTACGAGCGCGCGTTCGGAAACACGGCGACCCCTCGCAAGGAAGCAATCCGGAAGACCTTGGACTGGTACCGTTCGCGAGGGGCCTAGAGCGGGAATCCGCTTAGTTTGATGGCTCAGCGCGTTGCGGCTAGTTCCTTGGCGAGTTCCTCCAGCAGGCCGCGGCATCCGACTTCGCGGCCTGCTGGATCGTCAATGCCGTCATAGAAGGCAGCCTGCTCGGTGAAGGTGAGCCGGGTTCCATCGGGGGTCGGAGCCAGGGCGACGGTGGTCAGCGAGGTGGACATCCGTCTTCCGCCCACGGTCATCGTGTACACGAAGACGATGCGCCGATCCGGGACGATGTCGTGGTAACTCGTCTCGTTTTGGATTTCCGGTCCGTCTCCGTAGCGAAAGCGCGAGAACTCGCGGCCTCCCACCCGAAACTCTGACGTGTATTCGTCGATGCGAAAGCCGTCGCCTTCCACGAGCCAACGGCGCTTGGAATCGTGGTCGGCGAAGGCGTGAAACACGCGTGCCGGCGACACGGGATAGTCCCGCTCGATCGTGAACGTGGTGTGGATCGTCTCGCAGACCGTGTTCGTTGAATTCAAGGCGAAGGCTCCTCTCGCGTGGGGGTGGGGTCGGGCTCCGAAAGCAAGTCGCCGAGGCGATCGAGTCGCCGTTCCCAGAGGGTGCGTCGATTGGCGATCCAGCGCTCGGCGATCGCCAGGCCGTCCGGTTCCAGCCGACAGGTCCGCGATCGCCCGACCTTTTCCGTCTTGACGATCCCGCTTTGTTCGAGGACCTGGACGTGCTGGGTCACGGCCGCCAGGGTGAGGCCCAGCGGCTTCGCCAGTTCAGAGACGGTAGCCGGACCTCGGCTCAAGCGGTCGATCAGCTCCCTACGGGAGGCATCACCGAGCGCATGGAAGACGAGGTCGACCGAGCGTTGCTTAAGCATCGACTTAAGTATTACAAGCAGCCGAGCAACTGTCAAGTGAATACTTAAGTATTTCAGCCCCCTGCTAAACCGCCCTCTTCCGAGGTCTTCCACCCTTCTTCCCGTTTGCCCTGGCGGCAGCCGTTTTGGCTTCCGACGAGACCTTACCGCCCTTGCGACCGGCTTCCCGGACCTGTTCCATCCACACCCGGGTCCCGAAGATACCGTTCAATAGGCCCTCTACGGTAAACCCCGTGTCCAGGTTATCCCAGTTGAGGGCCAGCCCGCCCGGGGAAACCTCTACCTGGTCTAGCTCCGCCGGGGTCGCCCCCCCCAGACCCTGAGCGATCGCCGGAGGGAACAAGAAGGCGGTCCCGTTCGCCAGCTCTACGATGACCCGATCGGAACCCCGGTCATACTTGGCGGATACGGCGTACCGACCGGACTCGGCAATCCTCTCGTAAGCCTTCTCGCCCTGCCGATACTGCGCCTCGATCTCTTCATCGGTGGGCGGGGTCCAGGTAGGCTTAAAGGTAGTCATTTCAGTTCCTCCCAGGCTCGTAGAAGGCGTTCTTGGTTCCTAAGGACAAGCTTCAAGGCTCTTGTGCGGTCCGAGGGCTTGATCCCCTTTGCAACCAAGACGTGTGGGGCGACCGACTCGGACCCCAGGGCGATCGTGACCTCGCCATCCGCCGTCTGGATGTGGACGTGAGGGACCCCGTGCTCGGCATCCCCGAAATACAAGTAGACCTTGAAGCCGTGGTCGTCGGGTAGGCGGATTCTCGGTGTCATCAGGTTTTTACTTTACCTAAGCGCGCTTGGGTTTGTCTAGGGGGTCACGCCGATAGGGTCTGAATTCTGACGATCGCCCGCACGACCAGCCGGTGGGCAGGATCGACCCTTGCCGGGTGAGGGCGAACCCTATACTAGAACCAACTCGATCATGCCTGAGAAAAGGCCAGAAACTGGTAGCAAAATGCTACCAGTTTCGCTAGACTTATCGTGGCGACCAGAACCAAGGTGAAGGCGGTGGCGGCATTCCTGCACATCCATGGAGAAGAAGAAACCGCACTACCCGTTGGACCAGATCCAAGCCCTCGTTCGAAGCCCGCGCTCTCGGCGAATTACGAAGTCGGCGCTCGATACGGCGGCCCAGTTGGGTTTGGACGATCGAGACATCGTGAAGTGCGTGCTGGGGCTCGGACCGGCGAACTTGTACAAGTCGATGACCAGCCACGCCAACCCGACTCTTTGGCAGGATGTGTACCGAGACGACTACGACGGCTATCGCTTGTATATCAAGCTCCAGATCAGCCAAGACGCCCTAGCTATCGTGGTTTCGTTCAAAGAGATCCGACGAGATCGAGGCGCCATCTAGGTCAAGGGAGGTGGACGATGAGCATGAAATTTGAGACCTGCCCTGTTTGCAGGGTGGGTACGGCGAGCGAGGTCGTAATCGGCCGGGTGGACGTAAAGGTCCCCGAGGGCAAGGTGTCCATCGAGGGCGATCGCCTCATGCGTTGTGATGCGCCCGCCTGCCACGAGGAGTATTACACCGACGACCAGGCTCGCGAGCGCTCGGAGAAGATTGCAGCCGCCCGGCGCAAGCTTCGCGACGAGAAGCGAATCCTACAGCCCGAGGATATCGTCCGGATCCGGACCAAGTACCAGCTCACCCAGAGGCGCCTTGAGCAACTCTTGGGGTTGGGCCCAAAGACGGTTGTTCGGTGGGAGAAGGGCTACCAGATGCCAAGCGTCGCGGCTGACAACTTGTTGCGGGTTATCGATCGGGACCCGAGCGTCCTTGCCTACCTGGCCGAGATCAGGACCCAGAAGCCGATGGCGATGTAGGCGATCGCCGTCCCGCTCAGGTCTGTGACACACCGAGCCTGGCCGGGCAGCGAGCTGATCGTCATTCCGGACGAGGGACATGGGGGCGAGGGAATGTTTTAGGCGATCGCCCATACGACCACCCGGTGGGCGGAATTGAGCTATGCCGAGTGAGGCCACAGGAAGTGAGAACGGTACTCTGAACGGGCACCCGCCAGTCCTACACGGCCCTCTTCTTCGGTCTCCCACCCTTCTTACCGTTAGCCCTGGCGGCAGCCGCCTTGGCTTCGGATGAGACCTTTCCGCCGGTACGCCCGATCTCCTGAAGCCACGCCTTCGTTCCAAACACCCCAGCCAACAGTTCAGCGATACCGAAATCGGCATCCAGGCGGTCCCACCTCAGACCATCACCGGAAGGCGTGATGGTGATGTCCGAGAGGGCACCAGCAGCTGCCCCAGCGAGCCCTTGGGCGATACCTGGGGGGAAGATGAAGGAGGCGCCACTTCGCAGATCAATGATGATACGGTCTGCCGCCGCGTCATACCGGGCGCTCGCTATACGAGGCTCAGTCCTGTCGGCGATCGCCGCTGCCTCGCGAGCATCCTGAATCTGATCCTTTAGCGATCCCAAGGTAAACGGCTCATGTCCCAACGAAGAATCCTCGGCATGGGGTGAGCATAACCCAAGCCGTTGGATTAAACAACCAACCAATCAACCGCCTCGCCAGGAACCGATCGTCCTGGTCGCCCTCCAGGACAGTACGCCGTGGGGGAAGAAGCGTTCGTGGCTGCATCCCTTGCAACTCCTGGACAACTTCGCTCGCCAGCATCTCCTTAGCAGTAAGCCACTTTAAAAACGAGACCAATGTAGAAACAAGGTGACATTTCCTGGCGTGCCCCTGTACCGGTATGGCCTCGATCACCTTGAGCACACTTTCTCGCCGAAAAACCGTCCGAGCATCCGATGCCCCGCCGATCGTCCGAAGGTACCTCACCAGGTTGTAGCGGTAGTCATCCACGGTCCTGGGAGAATGTGGTCTCGGGCCGTTGGCCAAGTGGTTCAACCAAGCGTCAATCAGGGTATGGAACTCGGGAGTGTTCGGATCGTCAACGTGTAGCAGCTTCGCCTTGATCGAGAGGTACGGCTCCAGGGGAATCCTATACCCCCTGCCCATCTTGATCGCAGGCAGCCGCCCATCGGTGATCATCCTGAACACGGTGCCTCGACAGACGGAGAGGTCTTGAGCCACTTGGGACGTTGAGAGGAACTGGTCAACCTGTTTCATGGGGCTTCCTGGCGATCCATATCACCAGAAGGTTTCCTAGCATGGAGGACTGAAACGAACAAGCGTTCTACTCGTGCAAGGCTGGGACGAAGAGATAAGAGATATGCTAACCGAATCGCAAATCATTGCGCATTTGACACCTGTTATTAGCAAGATCGCAGACAAGTTGTTCCACTTAGGATCGTCCGCGCTCAATTTTTCCAAAGAGGAGTTTCTCCGGCGCTCTGGACTGGCGTTTACTGCGTACTACCAGAGAGCATCTGAAAAGTATGGATACACAAAGACCATTTTGTATAGAGATAAGCCAGTCCCACTCTATGACTTCTATGTTCACCCCAATCTTGGATCCAGTAGCGATTCAACAGCCATTATTAGCACCAAGTCGATTGATGACTGCATTGAAGCAGGCCATCATTTAATTATTGTAGGCTCGGCAGGATCCGGGAAATCCACTTTACTCAAACATCTCTTTCTCAGCTCATTGTGCACAGGCAACCAGCTGCCGGTTTTTGTGGAATTACGATCGATTAACGATAGTCAACACCAAGACTTTGTCGATTTTTTGTACGACAAGATCTGCGACCTGGGATTTTCCCTTGAGAGGGACACATTTATGCGAATGTTAGATAGCGGCAGTTTCTTGCTGCTTCTTGATGGATTCGATGAATTGAAAAGCGAAGCCTGTGGTGAAACGGAGTTAAGAATCAACAGATTCAGGGACAGGTATCACAGCAATTGCATCATTGTTACGTCGCGAAAAGATCCTCGCTTTATGGGATGGGGGAACTTTAGAGAACTGAAAGTACTGCCCCTGTCAAAGGATCAAGCCCTGGCGCTTATTGACAGGTTAGATTATGAAAAGACAATAAAGGAGTCATTTCGAGAGAGGGTTCAAACAGAGCTGTTCATTAGCCACAAGTCATTCCTTGAGAATCCGCTGCTCCTGACGCTAATGCTCATGACCTATGAGTCCTCTGGATCGATCCCGAGAAATGAGACAACTTTTCTTCAGCGAGCGTTTGACGAATTATATTCAAGACATGACGCATCGAAGACCGGATACAAGAGGCAACTTCAAGCCGGGCTTACATCCGATGAATTTCTAGATGCCCTGTCTGCGTTTTGCATGCTGTGTTTTAGGCAAAACAAGCTGGAGTTTTCGTCGCTTACTGATTGTATCGATATTATTTCGAAATCAAGGCAACTTACATCAAAAGAGCTCACATATGACTCTAGCAAGTTTCTTTCCGACCTAAATCTGGCGCTATGCATACTCATCCAGGATGGCCTCGCATATTCTTTTACCCATCGTAAATTTCAGGAATACTTCGCCGCGAGATTTATCATTCTAACACCGAAGAGCCATCAATACAAGTTTCTTAAGCTAGCAGCAAGCCGCCTTCCATCGGATGGCGTGGTCAAGTTGGCCTTCGAACTGAATCAGTCCGCGGTTGAGGACAACCTCTTGTTGCCCGCACTCCAGAAAATAGCAGACGACATAAATTGGTTGCAGACCACGCGAGAGGAATCGTTCTTTGCCTGGATCTCTCTAGCGTACGATAGAATTGCAGTAAGAGAGAATAGCTTCTCGCTTGATGGGATCTGCGAGGAAGAGGCGATTATCATGTTTGTAATGGAAGCATACAAACCGACATTTGCACCACAAATGCCCTATTCAATAGACGATCTAAAAAACCTGGTCGCGAAACATACCTCTATCGATATAACTAGAGAATTTGAAATCGTTTGGGGAAACCGACAATCAACCCCAAACAGCCAATCAATCGGACTTGAACCCTTCGCAAACAACCCAGACTTAAGAAGGGCATTGATAGGATTACTATGGTTTTTCGTGAATAGACTAGAGGTCGCATTGCAAGTGCGAGACCAAATACTATTGCACCGTCAACAAAGCGATAAATACCTAGATGAGCTACTTTTGGGTACTTGAGTGATCGACCGCGTGGCACTCTATTATCCCAACTGACGAACTAATTTTGATTCCTCAATTTAGCAAGAGTCTGCCCATCATGCCTTAATAAGGCAATATCGTCCTCATGGTGAAACCAGCTTCGTTTCACTTTCTGCCCACCGTTTCCACAACTCCCAAAAAACAGCAAGCCCCCGAGACTGGCTCAGGGACTTGCTTCGAGTTGGAGCGGGCGATGGGATTCGAACCCACGACATCCTGCTTGGAAGGCAGGAACTCTACCACTGAGTTACACCCGCGCAGATGAATGGTCGGAGCGGTGGGATTCGAACCCACGACCCTCTGCTCCCAAAGCAGATGCGCTACCAAGCTGCGCTACGCCCCGAAGGAGGCTCCAGAATAGCAACCGGAACGCTGGACTGTCAACGATGACGCCCAGGTTTGCCAAGCATTAGCCAGACCTTAACCGTCCCCTAAGAAAGATCCCGGCGCCTCCCCCGATAAGAGTCGTAAGGTGTTAACGGGCCGGGAGCCCAGGGGGGATCGCGTATGTCAGTGCAAGGTTTTTCGCCGGCGTTTCGACCGGTGCCCATGACCCGGGTGTCCCGCGTCCAGGCGGGAGGTGGCCAGAGCGCCCCGATCGCCCGTCCGCAGCAACCCTCGGACGTCAACCCGAATCTCTACGCCATGAGCCGGCTCATCGGCAACGAGCAGGACGTGGGCGCCCTCAACAAGTGGGGCCTCGCCAGCCCGGGAGCACTGCGTTTCATGGCCGGCGGCGGGTTCCGGCGGGCCATCACGTCGATGTTGACCGGCATCCCCAGCGACAAGCTGATCGTGTACGGCCAGATGGCCGATATGATGCGGGTTCAGGGCATGCAGCCTGACTGGGCGCACCTGCTCGTGCTTTCCGGCGTTCCGAGCCCCGGCGACCTGTCTCGCTACGCGAGCAACGACCTGGGCGGCCAGATCCAGCTCGGCATCGTCTACGGCGCGCTCGCCGCCAAGGCCATTGAGGTCGGCATCAGCGAAGGCCGGGCGTACAGCGTTCCCTCTTACGGGCAGCTCCAGCAGCTCGCCCAGGCGAGCTACGGTCTCGGCTCGTCGATCAGCGTCCCCCAACCCACCCAACCCCAACCCGGTCAGTAACTCCCACCCACCCAACCCCAACCCAACCCCCTGAAAGGCCCGCCCGAGCAATCGGACGGGCCTTTCAGGGGGATCACCGATCGCCCCGGATCGGCATGGTATGATGCTGGCCGCCAAGTCACCCCTCAAAAGGATTGCCAAGTTGAACGTCCTGGAAGCCGTCGCCCTCGGCGTTGTGCAGGGGCTCACCGAGTTCCTCCCGGTGAGCAGCACCGCCCACCTCGTCCTCGTTCCCTGGTTCTTGCACTGGCCGGATCCAGGCCTGACCTTCGACGTGGCCCTCCACCTGGGCACCTTCCTCGCCGTGGCCTGGTTCTTCTGGGACGACCTGACCACCCTCGCCCGCGCCTGGTTCAAGAGCCTGCGATCACCCGATCTCCGCAACGACCCGATGCAGCGGCTGGCCTGGTTCGTGCTCGCGGGTACGGTGCCAGCGGCGATCGCCGGCGTGGTCCTGCAAAAGAAGATCGAGACCACCTTCCGCTCGCCCTACATCATCGCGGGCACCATGATCGGGGTGGCGCTGCTGCTGGCCCTGGCCGAGCTATTGGGCAAGCGGGAACGGGACATCAAGAAGATGACCCTGGTCGACGCGATCGCCGTCGGCTGCGCCCAGATGTGCGCGCTGATCCCCGGCACCTCGCGCTCGGGCTCGACCATCACGACCGCCATGGGACTAGGCCTCACCCGCGAGGCCGCCGCGCGCTTTTCGTTCCTCCTGGGGACGCCGATCATCTTCGGCAGCTTCCTGTTCAAGACCCGGAGCTACACCAAGGCCTTCAAGGAGCAGACCCACCTGCACGGGGCGGCCATGTACAAGGCCCTGGGCGCGCACCTCGCCCATAGCCCCAACACCCTGCCGTTCCTCGCCGGCGTGGTCGCGTCGACCGTCGTGGGTTACTTCTGCATCCGCTTCCTGATGGCCTTTCTGCAGAAGCGCAGCATGTGGGTGTTCATCGGGTATCGCCTGGCGCTCGGGGCGATCATCCTGGTGCTGATCCTGACGCACGTGCTGCCGGCCGAGATGGACTTCAGCTGAGCTTGGACGCCTTCGACGTCACGTTGGACGGGGGTCCCGCATCGCTTCTTTCCGGGAGCGACCGCGCGGCACACGGCCTCGCCTCCGCGGATACGCCGTCGGCGAGAGCGGCACCCGCTTGCCCGGCACTTGCTACCTGATCCGGTTGGCTAAGATCTTAACGTTCCGATACTGAAGCTTTATCCAAACCACAAGAAAGATTGGACTTAACACCCCGATAACACCCCCATCAAGGTTGGGCGGGGCCTCTGGGGAGGGGACCCGATTGTTTGGGGGGATGGAAAAAATGAGCATCAAGCAGATCGTTTCGAATGTAGCCGTCAACGCTTTCAGCGGGGCTCGTCGCGAGAGCCAGGAAATCGCCAACTCGGCAGCGGGCGAGGCCGCCCGCAAGCTCGCCGGAGATGTCGCCAACTTCTCGCAGCATGCCATCGACGCCGTCAAGAACAACCCAGGTAAGGCAGCCGCCATCGCCGGTGCCGTCGCCGTCGCAGGGGTCGCCGTGGCCCAGCACGAAGAAATTGGCCGCCTCGCCTCGGAGGCCATCCACCACATCACCTCGGGTTCTGAGCATGCCTTGGCCTCGCTCGACAAGCTGCAAAACCAGGTCATCGGCATCGTCGAGGAGCACCCCGTCAAGACGGCCATCGTCGCAGGATCCCTCGGTATGGCCATCGTCAAGCGTGACGAGATCGGTGCCTTCTTCCACGGCATCAAGCAGAGCGTCCAGGAAGGCAAGCTCGAGGAAGCCACGCACCACCTCGAACAGATTAGTAAGAAGGGCCTCGAGTATATCGAGCAGCACCCCGTCAAGACCGCCCTGTTGGCCGGCGGGGTTGTCGCCACCGGTAAGGCCGTCGTCGGCACCATGAAGGTCTTGGGTTCCCCCGAGGTCAAGTCCATGGTGACCGCTACCGGCCTCGGCGCCGCTGCCGGAACCGCGATCGCGGGAGCCCTCTCAGGCTTCGAGCCCGCCGCCATGCACCAAGGGGCCATTGCCGGCACGAAATTGGGCGCATCCCTTGGCGGCTTTATCGGGTCCTGGATGTTCATGGCCGACAAAACGGTCGGCACGACAACCAAAACCGTCCTCGGCCCCGTTGCCATGGCCACCAGCGTCGGCGTGGGCGTGAGCACCGCCTTGACCCACCTCGGCATGCCGGTGGACGCGGAAACGGCGCAACTCGCCGCTGACTGGCTCCACAACGCCCCTGTCGTCGGCATCGGACTGTCGACCATGGCTACCGGCTTCAACAAGATCGGTAATTTCGCCGACCAGCTCCAAAGGCGTAATTTGAAGGCCTAATGAGCCCCTTTCGCCCGCGGCATCCCTAGAAAACTTGAGAGGCTTTGGCATGGCCAAAGCCTCTCTCCGTGCGCCGGGCAAGACGTTCGACCTACACCAGGGCCTGCTCGCGAATGGCTTCGAGCTCTTGCCAGCGCTCATAGAGGCGTTCGACCCCCTGCTTGGCTCCGTCCAGTTGCTCCAGCAAGGCGGGAACCTCGTCGCCGCGTTCGGAATAGAGCATCGGATCCTGGAGCAGGGCCTCCAAGCGAGCCACCTCAGCCTCGGCGGTCTCGATCTCGGCCGAGATGTTCTCGAGCTCCTTGCCTTCCTTGTACGAGAGCTTGCGAGCCGCTGGCTTCTCCTGGCGCACGGCGGGCTCCTCGCGGGCCGGCCGCGTCGCCGGCTGGGCCTGCACCTCCTGGCGTTCCAGATAGCGATCGTAGGATCCGATCGAGTAGGTGATCCGACCGTCCCCCTCGAAGGCCAGGATGGCCGTGGCCACCCGGTTCAGGAAGTAGCGGTCGTGGCTCACGACCAGGGCGCAGCCCTTGAAGCGCACGAGCGCCTCTTCCAGCACCCGCAAGGTTGGCAGATCGAGGTCGTTGGTCGGTTCGTCCAGGATCAGCACGTTCGCGCCCGTTCGCAAGAGCTTCGCGAGCTGCACCCGGTTCTGCTCCCCTCCCGAGAGCCGCTTGATGGGCGTGTTGGCCTGTTCGTCAGTGAAGAGGAAGCGCTTGAGGTAGCTGCGCACGGTGATTGTGCGGTCCTCGATCGCCACCCACTGGGAATCACCCGCGACCTCTTCGACGACGGTCTTCTCCGGGTCGAGGCGATCGCGTCCCTGGTCGGCATACAGGAAGCGCGTGTTCACGCCCAGGTCGACGAGGCCGTCGTCCGGCGCTTCCTGGCCCAGGATCAACCGCATGAGCGTCGTCTTGCCCATCCCATTGGGGCCGATCACGCCGATCCGGTCTCCGGGTTGCAGGGAGAGGTCGAGGTTGCGGATGAGGGGGCGATCGCCGAACGACTTGCTCACGCCCTTGAGGTCCACGACCTTGGATCCGAGCCGCGGGCCGGTCGGGATCTCGAGCTCGAGCTCCCCATGGGTCTCGGGCGGACCCTGCTCGAGCAGGTCATTGTACCGGTCAGTCCGGGCCTGCTGCTTGGCCATGCGGGCCTTGGGCTGCTTGCGCACCCACTGCAGCTCGCGACGGAGCGTCATCTGGCGGACGTGCTCGGACTTCGCCTCGGCCTCCATCCGCTCGGCCCTGAGCTGCAGGTACTCGGTGTAGTTGCCGACGTACTCGGTGAGCCGACCGAAGTCGAGCTCGATCATCCGATCGACCACCCGGTCGAGGAAGTAACGGTCGTGGGTGACCAGGACGACGCTGCCCTTGTAGTCGGCGAGGAAGGTCTCCAGCCACTCGATGCTCTCGGCGTCCAGGTGGTTGGTCGGCTCGTCGAGGATGAGGACGTCCGGCCGCGCGACGAGGGTCCGGCACAGGGTGACCCGGCGCCGCTCGCCGCCCGAGAGCTGCGAGATGGGGCGATCGCCCGCCGGCACGCGTAGAACCTGCATGATCCGGGCCACGTCCTGGTCGAGGTTCCAGGCATCCAGCCGATCGATCTCGGCCTGCAGGCGATCGTGCTCGGCGAGGGCGGCGGGGTCCGAGGCGAGGCGATCGCCCAGCTCGTGAAACCGCGCGAGCAACCGCCGGGGCTCGGCGAGGCCCTCCTCGACGCTCGCCTGCACGGTCTGTTCGGGGTCGAGCGCGAACTCTTGCTGCAAGAAGCCAATTCGTAGCCCCTGGGCGCGGGCAACCTCGCCCTCGTCGGGGGCTTCCTGGCCCGAGAGGATCCGCAAAAGGGTCGACTTGCCGGCGCCGTTCACGCCGATCAGACCCAGGCGGTTGCCCGCATGCAGGGTCAGGTTGACCTCGCGCAAGATGTCGCGGCCGCCGTAGCGATGCGTCACGCCCCGCAGGGACAGCAGGGCCTCACCGGAGAAGACGTCCATCCCTCCAGGTTAACACGGTTAGGCCCCTTCTCCGCGACGCGAAGAAGGGGCCCGAGTTAGAAGACAGGCGATTAGTAGATGTCGAAGAGGTTGCCGAGGTCGCCCCGGCAACCGGCCGCGGCGATCGCGAGACTGATGATCGAGAGGTAGGAAATCAGTCGACGCATCCGTGCCCCCTTCGGGGAGCGCATGCCCCCTCCAGGGAAATATTCCCCGATCTCAGTAATTCAATGCGACGATCTCGGTCACCAGGCCCCGCTTGCTGGCATCCCGGTTGATCGCCCGGGCCGCGTGGACCGTCTCGACGCGGTAATCCTTGTAGAGCTCCCGGACGAACGGGGTGTCCGAGTTGGAGAGCATGACCTTGCAGCCCTTGTCGTCGAGCGCCCGGAACACCCAGGCGAGCTTCTTCTGGTCTTCGGGCTTGAAGTCGTCGGCCCCGTAACTCGTGAACTTGGCCGTCGCGCTGACCGGGTGGTACGGGGGATCGAAGTAGACGAAGTCCCCGGCCTGGGCGTGCCGCAGCACCTCCTCGAAGCTGCGCGCATGGATCTCGACCCCGCGCAGGCTATCCGAGACGGTCCGCAGGTTGGCCTCGTCCAGGATCTTGGGATTCTTGTAGTCGCCGAACGGGACGTTGAACCGCCCCTGCCGGTTGACCCGCCACAGGCCGTTGAAGCAGGTCTTGTTCAGGAAGATCATCCGCGCCGCACGCTGCACCGGCGACAGCTCGGTCACGTCCAGCTCGCGGACATAGTAGAAGAAGTCACGATCGTGCCGGTAACGGCTCAGCAGGTCCACCAGGGAGTCCACGTCGTCGCGGATCACCTGGTAGCAGGCGATGAGGTCCGGGTTGGTGTCGGAAAGGACGGCCCGGCGGGGGTCCAGGTGGAAGAAGACGGCCCCGGCCCCCACGAACGGCTCGAAGTAGCGGTGGAAGCGACGCGGGAACAGGGACTCGAATTGACCCAGAAGCCGACCCTTTCCGCCGGCCCACTTCAGGAAGGGGGCGGCTTTCGCCGGGGCTAGGACGCGACTGATTCTCGGCATGCGGTGCTGGCTCCTCATGAAGGGGGTCCGGGTGGCACGGCGTCAGGAAAGCAGCCTACCGATACATGATCGAAGGCCGTAGCTGATCCATGTCTGCGATGATCTATGTTTACATTAGCACACTTGGAGCAAACAAGGGCATCGATCACATCCGGCCCAGCGTTTACAAAAGTTGCGATTAGCCCGGGGGCGAAATGGATATAGGAGGCCTATCGCGACACGCTTAGGGGGAAGCAAGGGTGCTGATCGAGCCCGCCGTTCACGACCGCTTCGTCGAAGAGTTCGGCCTCAATATGCTCAACACGCTGACGCTCAAGGAAAACCGCGTCGTGGCTCACAAGCGCCGGATCTTCGTCTTCGACGAGCGGGGCGGCATGTTCGGGGGACGGGACGGCTCCCTCACCGAGTTCCAGAACCTGACGACGGGCGTGTTTCACTCGCGGCAGCGCCGCATCGTGGGGGTCCGGTACCGGTGCCGCCCCAATACCCTGCAGCATACCGAGGTCGGCGCCTTCCACACCCATCCCGCCGCCTACTCGACCAGCCTGCGCCAGGTCCGTCAGCGCATCGAGCGCCTGCTCTGGATGAGCGACATGGACGTGAAGGCCTTCCTGAAACAGCACGAGCTCTACGGCTATCAGTGGCACTTCATCGGGACGATGGACCTCGGGTGCTTTCACATCGACGACGTGAAGAAGGACATCCGGGCGCCCCGCGAGGTGATCCGCTACGGCCGGCTGGAAGAGGCCGTCGAGCGCCTCGCCCCCAACATCCGCTTCTACGACCAGATCCTGCGCTCCAGCGCGGCGACGGCCCCGACGGTCGAGATGTTCACCCACATCCTGAAGGACCTGACCCCCCACGCTGACGACGCCGTGAGCGCGATCGCCGAGCATGACCCCGAGCACCTGCCACTCCTGGCCGGCAAGATCGCCTCGCGGTTTCAGCTCTTGGGCTACTCGTGCCACCAGGTCATGCGGCTCGTGGGCCGCGCGCTGGGCAAGGCCAAGCACCACGCGATCGCCGATTTCCAGAGCCACCTCAGGCAGGCCTACGACCGCCTGTCGGTGCTCTCTTCTTGAAAAGGCGCGGCCTGAGCGGAGCCCCCGCCCCCTAACCCCCGCCCCAAAGGGGTGGGGGAACACGGCCGACGCTGCGCGCGGCGGGTAGGTCCCTTCCCCGCGCGTCCAGCGCCGGGGAAGTCCCCCACCCCTTTGGGGCGGGGGCAGGGGGCGGGGCACGCACTCGGCCGCGCCATTACGCCATCCCCCTACCGCCGCCGGCGGCGTTCCTTCTCGGTCGGCAGCGCGCTCGAGAAGGTCGTGCGCCAGTCCGCCCCGCGCCCCGGCAGCACGACCACGCTCCAGACCCCGAGCACCCCGATGATCACGCCCATGACGACGTGGTTGGTCGAGGCCGGCGAGACGTCCGAGAAGCGGAAGACGAAGGGCGAGATGATCAGCCAGATCCCGAGCAGGAGGTGCATCCAGCTCGCGAGCGGCCCCGCCGAGGCCGCGACCCGGGACCAGGCCAGCACGGCCACCAGGATCCCGACGAGGATGTCGTCCCAGACGGCCGCCACGATCCAGTTGTAGCCCAGCACGAACGGTGAGATGATCAGCCACACTCCGGCCAGCACGGCCAGGGTGCTCGGCCACTTCGATCCGCCCATATCTTCCCCCTTTGCTTCGCCCGGTGGGCCCGCGGGCCCATCCTACGAAGGCGCCAAAAACGGCGTCAATCGATAACCGAGCCTTGGAAGCGGCGAAAGAGGGCGGTAGTTTGCGGGTATACCCCTACCTGCCATTGTCCCGGTACAATGGGGGTGGGACCTCCGGGCTGACGAGCCCGGCCCGGTTCCGGAGGAGGCCCGCCGTCGTGCCTCGCGGCCTATGAGAGACGAACGCCAGTGACCAGCAACCGACTACCCGATCCAACCCTCCTGTCCGGTGCGAGCGCCGGGTTCCTCGAAGCCCTCTACGAGGACTACCTCGCCGATCCCCTGACGGTCGCCCCCGAGTGGCGCGCCTACTTCGCGAGCATGGCCGGCCCCGGGGCGGCCCCCGAGACGGCCCACTCGGCCATCCGCGAGCAGTTCAGGGCGATCGCCCAGCACCCCCCGCGGGTCGCCCTCGCCTGCCCTGACCAGCACGGGGTCAGCGCGCTGATCAACGCCTACCGTCAGATGGGCCACCTCAAGGCCCGCACCTGCCCGCTCAACCTGCGCCCACCCGAGCCCGTTCCCGAGCTCGAACTCGGCTACCACAGCCTCCATGCGAGCGATCTGGACAGCCCGGTGTCGGACGGCGACTTTTCCGGCACCCTCCGGGAGGTGCTCGCCGCCGCCGACGAAACCTACTGCGGGCCGATCGGCTTCGAATACGGCTACCTGCCGCGCCTCGAGCGTGAGTGGCTGCAGCACCGCATCGAACAGGCGCGCGGAAGGGGCCACTTCGACGCCGATACCAAGCGGCGGATCTGGCGGAAGCTGAACGCGGCCGAGGGCCTCGAGAAGTACTTGCACATGAGGTACGTCGGGCAGAAGCGCTTCAGCCTGGAAGGCGGCGACACCCTGATCCCGACGCTGGACCAGGGGATCCTGCGCGCTGGCCGCGCCGGCGTGCGCGAGGTCGTGGTCGGCATGGCCCACCGGGGCCGCCTCAACGTGCTCGTCAACCTCTTCGGCAAGAAGACGAGCGAGCTCTTCTCCGAGTTCGAAGGCACCAAGGTCTACCAGCCCAACGTCTCGGGCGACGTCAAGTACCACCTCGGCTTCTCGTCGGACATGGACGTGGACGGCGAGCGGGTTCACCTGGCCCTCGCCTTCAACCCCTCTCACCTGGAGATCATCGACCCGGTGGTCGAAGGATCCGTCCGGGCCCGCCAGGATCGGCGCGAGGACGCGGCTCGCGACCAGGTCCTGCCCATCCTGATCCACGGCGACGCGGCCCTCGCGGGTCAGGGGGTCGTGTCCGAAACGCTCAACCTGTCGCAGCTGCGCGGGTTCACGACGGGCGGCACCCTGCACGTGGTCGTCAACAACCAGGTCGGCTTCAGCATCAGCGACCCGCAGGACGCCCGCTCGAGCCGCTACTGCACGGACATCGCCAAGTTCATCGACGCGCCCGTGTTCCACGTCAACGGGGACGACCCCGAGGCGGCCGCCTTCGCGGTGCACCTCGCCCTCGACTACCGGATGGCCTTCCACAAGGACGTGTTCGTCGACCTCGTCTGCTTCCGCCGCTACGGCCACAACGAGTCGGACGAGCCGCGCGTCACCCAGCCCATGATGTACCGGCGGATCGACGCCCATCCAGGCACCCTGGCCCTCCACACCAAGCGGCTCGAGGCCGAAGGGGTCATCGCGTCGGGCGAGGCGCAGGCCCTCAAGGATCAGTACCGCCAGGCCCTCGACGATGGGCGGGTCGTGGCCGACTCGATCGAGTCGGACTACATCTCGATCCGAGGCACCGAGTGGGCCCCCTTCCTGGGTCAGGACTGGACGGCCCCCTACGATCCCCGGACCTCGGTCGAGCGCCTGGAGGCCCTGGGCGTCCAGCTCACGACCATCCCGGAAGGCTTCAAGCTCCATCCCCGGGTCGACAAGATCGTCGAGAGCCGGCGCGAGATGGCGGCGGGCAAGCTGCCGCTGGATTGGGGTTTCGCCGAAAACCTCGCCTACGCGACCCTCGTGACGGACCGGTTCCGGGTGCGGGTCTGCGGGCAGGACAGCGGACGCGGCACGTTCTTCCACCGTCACGTCGTCTTGCATGACCAGAGGTCGGAGGACAAGCCCGAGGGCCAGCTGTTCGTGCCCCTGCAGCACCTCTCGCCCGACCAGGCCCCCTTCGAGGTGATCGACTCGACCCTGTCCGAGCTGGGCGTGCTCGGCTTCGAGTTCGGCTACACGAGCACCGAGCCCAACGCCCTGGTCGTGTGGGAGGCGCAATACGGCGACTTCGCGAACGGCGCCCAGGCCGTGATCGACCAGTTCATCAGCGCGGCCGAGACCAAGTGGCAACGTCTCACGGGGCTCGTCCTCATGCTTCCGCACGGCTACGAGGGGCAGGGCCCCGAGCACTCATCGGCCCGGCTCGAGCGCTACATGCAGCTCTGCGCCGAGCAGAACATCCAGGTCTGCGTGCCGAGCACGCCGGCCCAGATGTACCACCTGCTGCGCCGCCAGCTCTTGCGGCCGTATCGCAAGCCGCTCGTCATCATGAGCCCCAAGAGCATGCTGCGGCACAAGGCGTCGGTCTCGTCCCTGCAGGACCTCGCGGGGGGTGGGTTCCAGACGATCATCGGCGACCACCGGGACCCCAAGGGGATCAACCGGGTGGTGCTGTGCAGCGGGAAGGTCTTCTACGATCTGCTCGAGACCCGCACGGCCCAGAACCTCCAGAACGTCGCCCTGATCCGGCTCGAGCAGCTCTATCCCTTCCCGGAGGAGCAGCTCCGCGCGGAGCTCGCGCGCTACCCCGAGGCCCAGGTCATCTGGACCCAGGAAGAGCCGCAGAACCAGGGCGCCTGGCTCTCGTTCCAGGACGACCTGCGGCGGTGCCTGGCGCCAGGGCAGACCCTCGGATACTCGAGCCGGCCGTGCTCGGCCGCGCCGGCGGCCGGCTACATGGCCCGCCACGTCGAAGAACAGACCGCCGTCATCAACCAGGCGCTGGGCCTGAGCTGCGCGATCGCCCAGCCCGACCGCAACAGCGTCGCGGTGTAGAGGAGACCCCATGCTCACAGAAGTCAAAGTGCCCGTCTTTTCGGAATCGATCACCGAAGGGAAGCTGCTCAACTGGAACAAGCGCGAGGGCGAACCCGTCTCGCGCGGCGACGTCTTGATCGGCATTGAGACCGACAAGGTCGTGCTCGAGGTGACGGCCCCCCAGAGCGGGGTGCTCAAGGGCATCCAGCGCCAGGAAGGGGAGATCGTCCACACCAACGAGCTGCTCGCCACGATCGACACGGACGCGGCGGCCAAGCCCCAGGAGAAGGTCGAGGCGATCGCCCCGGCCCAGCCCGCCCCGACGGCCCCGGCTCCCAGCCCCGAGCTGAGCCCGGCCGTCCGCAAGATCGTGGCTGAGACCGGGGTCAACCCGCAGGGGATCGCGGGCACCGGCAAGGACGGCCGCCTGACCAAGGGTGACGTGCTGGCCCATCTGGAGGCCCCGGCGGCGCCCGCCCCAGTGGCGGCGCCGACTCCGGCCCCGGTGGGCCCGCGCTCGGAGCGGCGGGTGCCCATGACCCGGATCCGGGCGCGCATCGCCGAGCGGCTCAAGCAGGTCCAGAACACGGCGGCCCTCCTGACGACCTTCAACGAGGTCAACATGGCGCCGGTCATGGACCTGCGCAAGAAGTATCAGGACACCTTCACCAAGAAGCACGGGGTGAAGCTGGGCTTCATGAGCTTCTTCGTGAAGGCCGTGACCGAGGCGCTCAAGCAGTTCCCCATCGTCAATGCCTCGGTCGAGGGGCAGGACATCCTCTACCACGGCTTCTTCGACATCGGGATCGCGGTTGCGTCCGAGCGGGGGCTGGTGGTGCCGATCCTGCGGGACGCGGACCAGATGAACCTGGCCGAGATCGAGAAGGCGATCGCCTCCTTCGCCGAGAAGGCCAAGGCGAACAAGCTGACGATCGAGGACATGACGGGCGGGACCTTCACGATCACGAACGGCGGGACGTTCGGGTCGATGCTCTCGACCCCGATCATCAACCAGCCGCAGAGCGCGATCCTGGGGATGCACAACATCACCGAGCGGCCGGTGGCCGAGAACGGGCAGGTGGTGATCCGCCCGATGATGTACCTGGCCCTGTCCTACGACCACCGGATCATCGATGGCAAGGACGCGGTGCTGTTCCTCGTCGCGATCAAGAACGCCCTGGAGGATCCGGCGCGGCTGTTGTTGGGGATCTGAACAGGACCTTTCCGCTAGAATTCGAGGTTTCATCGTGGACCAATTCGACGTCATCGTGATCGGGGGGGGGCCCGGGGGCTACGTCGCCGCCATCCGCGCCGCCCAGCTCGGCCTCCAGACCGCCTGCATCGACGACTGGACCGGCAAGGACGGCAAGCCCAGCCTCGGCGGCACCTGCCTCAACGTCGGCTGCATCCCCTCCAAGGCCCTCCTCGACTCGTCCGAGCAGTACGAGCACCTGTCTCACCTCGCCGACCACGGCATCTCGGTGGAGGGGGTCCGCCTCGACGTGGCCAGGATGATCGCCCGCAAGGACCAGGTGGTCAGCAAGTTGACGGGCGGCATCGGCTTTCTGTTCCGCAAGAACAAGGTCACCTCGATCCACGGCCTGGGCCGCCTGGTGCGCCGGGACGGCGACCGGTGGATCGTGGCCGTGGGCGACACGACCTACGCTACCCGGTACGTGATCGTCGCGACCGGCTCCGTGCCCCGGGCCCTCCCCGTGGCGCCGGTGGACGGCGATCGCATCGTCGACAACGTGGGCGCCCTCGAGTTCCCGGCTGTACCCGCACGGCTCGGGGTGATCGGGGCCGGGGTGATCGGGCTCGAGCTGGGCAGCGTCTGGCGGCGGCTGGGCTCCCAGGTCACCATCCTGGAGGCCGTGCCCACCTTCCTCGCTGCGGCCGACCAGGCGATCGCCAAGGAGGCCCTCAAGCAGTTCAAGTCTCAGGGCCTCGATTTCCACTTCGGCATCGCCATCCAGAAGGTGGAGAAGACCGGCGACGGGCTCGTCGTGACCTATCAGGAGGGCGACGCCGAGCAGCGCCTCGAGGTCGATCGCCTGATCGTCGCGGTGGGCCGCGTGCCGAACACCCGCGGGCTGGGCGCCGAGGAGGTCGGGCTGCAGCTGGACGAGCGCGGCTTCGTCGTGACGGACCACCTCAAGACCAACCTGCCCGGGATCTACGCGGTCGGAGACGTGGCCGGTGGGGCCCTACTCGCCCACAAGGCCGAGGACGAGGGGATCGCGGCCGCCGAGCTCATCGCCGGTCAGGCCGGTCACGTCAACTACGACGTGATCCCCTGGGTGATCTACACCTCGCCCGAGATCGCCTGGGTGGGACAGACCGAGGAGAGCCTGAAGGCCAAGGGGATCGCCTACAACGCCGGCAAGTTCCCGTTCCTGGCCAATGGCCGGGCCCTGGCTCACGACGACGTGCGGGGCTTCGTGAAGGTCCTGGCCGACGCCAAGACCGATCGGATCCTCGGGGTCCACATGATCGGTCCGGGCGTCTCGGAGCTGATCGCCGAAGCGGTCGCCGTCATGGAGTTCGCGGGCAGCGCCGAGGACCTGGCGCGCACCGTGCACGCCCATCCGACCCTCTCCGAGGCGGTCAAGGAGGCCGCCCTCGGGGTCGCGAAGCGGACGATCTCGGCCTAGTTCTTGTTGAACAGCCCCATCGCGACCGGTCGGACGAACTTCTCGTACAGCCAACCGAGCCCGACGCCGACCGCGCCGCCGGCGACCAGCCCGCCGATCGTGCCGAGCGGGCCCAACAGGCTGCCAACGGCGCCGCCGAGCCAGGTCGAGACCGTCCCGATGCCGGTGTAGGCGGCCGTATCGACCCCGAAGCCGACCAGTGCTTGCTTGCCGGTTTCCTTGCGGGTCACGAAGTCCCACAGGTTGGACACGGCCGAGAAGGCGCCCGCGAAGAGGAAGTTGCTGCGCAGCGCAGAGGGGATCTCTTCGATCAGGCCCCGAGCGCCCTGCTGCAGGCCCAGACCCATCTCGCCATCCATGGTGCCGTGCGCCCAGCCTCCCGAGCCCATGAAACCACCCATCTGGCCGAGATCCGACGCCTTCCAGTTCTGCACGACCGTCCCGCCGATTCGCAGCAGCGAGGCCATGCCCATGCCGTTCAAGATCGGGTTCGGACGGTTCCCGGGAGGCGCCGGGACCGGCTGAGGCGGAACGGGCGTCGGCTGCGGGACCGGGCGCTGGACCGGCGGTTGCGGAGCTGGAGGAGTCACCGGACGCGGCACCGGAGCGGGCGTCACGGGTTGCGACACCGGAGGTTGCACCGGCACCGGTGCAGGCGTCGGAGCGACGGGAGTTGGCTGTACAGGCGCCGGAGACACGGGAGCCGGGTTGACGGGACTCGGACCCACCGGCGCCGGGGAAACCGGGACCGGATTGAAGGGGATCGGCCCCACCGGGGCCGGTCTCACCGGGACGGGGCCGACCGGGGCCGGTTGGACGGGCGTGGGCGCCACCGGGGCCGGATTGACCGGGACCGGACAATACGGCAGCGGATCGACCGGCTGATGCGGGCGCGGCGCCGGGCTGAAGGTGTCCCGCGGGAAGGGCTGGTAGGGATATGGGGTCGCCAGCTTGTGATGGAGATGGGCCGGCGAGACGGCCGGCATGAGCAGAACCTGGCCAGGAACGATCAAGTTGGGATCGGAGATCTTGCCCTGGTTGAGGGCGTAGATCTCGGGCCAGCGCGACTCGTCACCCAGGACGTCCCGGGCGATTCGGCTCAGGCTATCGTCTTGCACGACCGTATAGGCCCAGGTCCCGCCGGACCGGGCCGCTTGGGCCGCCCTCAGCGCACCGAAATCGGGACTCGCCGCATCCATCCGCATGGCCATACCTGGCTCCTTCTGTCTCGCCCCCTACCGCTGTTATCGAGCCGTCTGGAGAAAATCGGTAAAGGAAGAATGAAGGTGGAATGGAGGAAGGATTAAGATTCGTCGGACTGGACCAGCGGCAGCGAGAACCAGAACGTGGTCCCCTTCCCGATCGTCGAGCGGAGCCCGATCCGACCGCCGTGGGCCTCGACCAGCTCCTTGGCGATCGCGAGCCCGAGCCCCGCGCCGCCGACCCGGCGGGTCGTCCCCATGTCGAGCTGGCGGAAGCGCTGGAAGACCTTGTCGAGGTCGTCGTCCGGGATGCCGATCCCGGTGTCCTCGACCTCGGTCAGCACCGACCCGTCCTGGATCGCGGCCCGCACGGTCACCTGGCCCCCTGCCTCGGTGAACTTCATGGCGTTGTCCACCAGGTTCGTGATCACCTGGATGATCCGCGGCCCGTCCATCCACACCGGGTCCGCGACCCCACAGTCGGCCGTGAGCGTGACGTTCCGCCGGTCGGCGAGGGCATGCAGCGGAAGGATTGCCTCGTCCAGCATCGGGGCGAACGGAACCCAGCCAGGAGCCAGATGGAAGCGCCCGGCGGCCATCCGGCTCAGGTCGAGGAGGTTGTCGACGAGGCCGAGCATCCGGTCGGCTCCGTTCATGATCCGGTCGAGGTAGGCCATCTGCTGGTCGTTGAGCGGGCCCGCGATCCCGTCCTGCAGGATGCTGCCGAAGCCGGTGATGAAGTTGAGCGGCGTGCGCAGTTCGTGGCTGATCACCGACAGGAACTCGTCCTTGTAGCGATCCGCCTCCTGCAGCTCCTGGTTGGCCCGGGCGAGCTCGCGATTGCGCTCGGCCAGCACCTCCTCGGTGCGCTTTCGCTCGTTCATGTCCCGGGTGAACTTGGCGAACCCCGTGACCGCCCCCTGGTCGTCCTTGACCGCCGTGATCATCGTCTCGGCCCAGAAGGACGTCCCGTTGCGTCGCAGCCGCCAACCCTCGTCCTCGGCTTCGTCCCGCTCGGAGGCGACGTGCAAGAGGTGCTGCGGCAGCCCGACGCAGCGGTCCTCGGTGAGGTGGAACATGGCCATGTCCCGGCCCACCACCTGCTCCTTCCCAAAACCGAAGAGGCGTTCGGCCCCGACGTTCCAGGTAAGGATCCGGCCGGACAGATCGACCAGGAACACGGCCTGGTCCGTGACCCCGCGCGCCAGGGCCTCGAACTGGTGCTGATCGATCGAGAGACGGGCGCTGCGCTCGATCAACTCATCGCGGCTCTTGGTGAACTCCCCGATCGCGATCGATAGGCGAAAGGTGCAGAGCGTCTCGATCTCGTCGACGAGCGCCATGATCGCCCGAGGATCGGCCGTGAAATCCGGAATGAAGGCCAAGAGGGCACGCTTCCGGGCCGAGAAACCCACCACGAAGTCGTTGAGGGTGAAGGCGTCCTGCGGCACTGAGGCCACCTGGTCGGACACATGGGACCGGACCGGATCGGTCTCATCGCGCCCCCACTTGCCCTCGGCCAGGAGATCGAGCAACTCGACGAGCGGGCGCCGCGCCAGCTCGAACAATTCCGCCTCGGGCAGCGCGAGCAGTCGCCGAACGATCGGCATCTCCAGCTCGCGGACCAGACGGAGGTGCGCCCGGACGAGTTCGTCGACGCGCCCCTTCCTCAGGTAACGCGCATAAGAGGGCAGGTAGGGTGGGGCAGGCATGGGGCCATTGTCCCACCACGGTCGCCCGGCCGCAAACGACGCTCGCTCCGGGCTCTCGTAGGCCTGGTCGCTAACGGCTCGCGATCGCCGCACTAACGGCTCAATCCGCACACATGCTCGTGTTTGGGCGCAAGTTTTGCCAGGGGCATGGCCATAAGTTATGCAGAGTTTAATTTCTCGCTAAACCTGCCCACGCCCCCCACCCGCTCTCCAGGAGGACGTCCCGCATGGTTCGCTCGAAGTCCCTCGTCGCCGCCCTGGCCCTGACCGCGTTGCTCGCCGGATGCGGAGCCCCGGCCTTCGGTCCCGTCGCCTCGACCGCCCGCGCCACGGTCTCCAGTCTGGCAGTCTCCCGAGAAAAGCAGGCCAATGCCTTGATCGCCCAGTTCAAGGCCGTCAAGGGCTACGGGCGCTCGGCCATGACCGAGCGGGGCCGCATGGTCGCCTCTTTGGCCCAGACCGACAGCGATGCCGCCGCCCAGTTCCTCATGTACGAGCATGACAACATCAGGACGCTGTACCCGGCGGCCGAGCAGAAGGGCTTCCAGAAGCACGTCCTCAACGCCATGATTACGCTCGATCAGTACGACCGCGCCAGGGATCGGGCCCGCATGAAGTCGATGGGCCTCGACGACGAGACGGCCGACCAGGAGGTCGAGGTTTCGGCCCAGGCCCACAAGAGCCGGCACATGAGCTTCATCCACTGGGCGACCGAGCCACTGCGGTGGCTCGACGACGCCATCAAGTGGTTCCTGGGCATCGTCGATCCGAGCGAAGCCGCGAAGCACGGACACAAGCCCAAGCCGGGTCCTGCTCCCGACCCGGGCCCCGCCCCCGATCCGGGTCCGAGCAGCGCCCCGGGCCCCGCTCCCGGGCCGAGCGCCGCCCCGGGTCCCAACCCCGGCAGCTAACCAACCACCGTAGACCGGGCAGGCGATCGCCTGCCCGGTCAGTTTCTCCTTCCCCTTCCGGCTGGCCTTGCAGCCCCCAGGGGGGCGATCGCCCGTTGCCATCCCTCGGCGCCCGGTCCCATGGTGAACGCATCCCGAGGGGGCGATCGCTCGGCTCGGGAGCGAAAGGGAGGGGTTGTCGTGAAGAAACTCTTGACCCCCGTCTTCGGGGGACTGATCGGCCTGAGCGGCCTCACGGGCTGCGCCGCGCCGGAGACCCTGCGGGTCCTCGACGTGAACGCGCCACCCGCCCAGAGCCAGAGCGTCGCCATCGACCTGGCCTTCGCACCCGAGGCGTCCATCGGGAACCTCCATGAGGTGGAGCTGGGCCAGCTCGCCACCCAGCACAGCCAGAACCCTGAAGTGATCGCCTTCGGCCAGCGCATGATCCAGGACCACGGCCAGGCCTACCGGCAGCTGCAGGAGGTGGGGGTCCAGCAGTCCCTCAGTCTCCCGTCGCGCGTGAACGCCCAGGCCCAATCCGAGACCCAGCCACTCGTGAGCCTGAACGGGCCCGAGTTCGACCGGGCCTACATCCGTCTGGCGATCTCCGACCACGTGAAGGACGCCGCCGCCTTCCAGAACGAGGCCCAGAACGGGCAGAATCCAGCCATCAAGGCCTACGCCGCCCAGGTGCTGCCGACCGTTCTCCTGCACCTCCAGCTGGCCCGGTCGATCGCCCAACACCTCGGGATCCCGCCTCAATGAACCAATCTTAACGCAAGCTGAACTACTCCTTTACCATTAACAGTCCGGGAACGCCCGAAGAGGCCTCCGGGGCCCTGCGCTCAAGGAGGTCAACGATGGCAGCACCTATTGGCAACAGTCCTTATCCGCCCAATTCGCGGCCCGCGAACTCGGCGCTGGGGTTGGCGGCCGGTCTCGCTCCGGCGGTCCGGGTGCCACAGGCCCTCAAGGAGGCCCAGCAGGCGGTGGGTTCGCTCGGGGGGGACGTGGCGAACTTCGGCGGGGGCCTCAACGGCGGCTTGAACGGGGTGGGTGGGGCCATTCCCCAGGATGCCCAGATGCTGCGCGGGGTGCAGGGCGAGTTCATGCACCCCGGCATGGTGAACGGCGGGCAGTACATGGCCGGCATGCCCCAGTACGCGGGGCAATATGCGGGACAGTACGGCGAGTACATGAACGCCGGACGCTATATGCGCGGCGGCATGCCCCACTACGGCTACGGGTACCCGTCCATGAGCGGGATGCCTCACTCCTACGGCGGCTACGGGATGCACGGCGCCCCGATGATGGACCAGGCTGCCTACCTCCGCAGCGGGATGCCCCCCGGACAGTCGATGGCCTACGGGACCCGCACCTACGGGGCCATGGACCTCACGGGCGGGATGGCGAATCCTACCGGCTCGGTCGGGATCGGGGCCCGGTTGGCTCCCTTCCTGAACTTCAAGAGCCTGCTCAAGACAACCGGGATCAGCGCCCTCTTCTCCTTCCCGATCGCGGCCCTGCAGAATTTCCTCGACATGCGCAGCGGCAACAAGACCGGCAAGCAGTTTCTCGCGGACACGCTCGCCGACGGCACAGCCTATACGGTCGCCGGCACGGCGGGCACCGTGATCGGCGGCGTGGTCGGATCGATCGTGCCCTTCGCCGGCACGGCGATCGGCATGGTGGTCGGCGCGGCCGTCGGCATGGGCCTCAGCTGGCTGTACGACAAGTTCCTCAAGAAGTCGGCCGATTCGGCCGTCGAAGGGCTCATCAAATAGCGCGCGCCTTCCCGCGGATCCGACGGGTCCTCAATCCGGTCGCCTTCGCCCTTAGACGCTGGGCCTTCCAACCTCGGCCCCACCTCGATCTGCCCGTCTCGTCCTGGGACGGGCTTTTTCCCTCGGGATCCGCTGCGGCCCAAGAGGCGGAGCGCCTCCGCTCGACCTACGGGCTGGATTGGCCCGACGAGCGGTCCACCATGATCGAAAATCTGCACGTCGTGGGGCTCCTGGAAGCGATCCTGGGCGATCGCCCCCTGCCCGACCCGCTGCGCGTCCTCGACGTGGGGGCCAAGGACTGGCACTACCTGCCCGGGTTGGACCGCTTCCTGAGGCGGGTCGGGCGCTCTGCGCCCCGTTCCCTCGCGCTCACCGGGATCGAACTCGACCCCTACTGGCGCTACCCGAGCGGGTTCAGCCGCTTCGACTACGCGCGGCACTACCAGACGTTCGCTCCGGACAGCCGGTACCTCATGGGCGACGTCCGGGAACACGCGGGCAGCTACGACCTCACCCTCGCCCTGTATCCGTTCTGGAGGCTCGGCGAGGTTCTGGACTGGGGTCTGCCGGCCTCGGCCCACGATCCCGTCCGGTTCTGGAGCCACCTGCAGGGGCTCACGGCCCCGGGGGGCCGGCTCGTGGCGACGGCCTATCCCGGGGAAACGGCCACGGCCGAGGCCCTGTGGACGGAGCTGGGCTGGGTCCCGGAGGGGGCCGGAGCGTGGCGATCGCCCTTCATTCCGGGTCGCCCGCACACGTGGTGGACGTTTCGCTGGCCCTAGGATCGGGCTCTCGCCACCGGGCCGCCCAGTCCCCGATGGCCCGCAAGATGGGCTCCAGCGCGGCCCCCTTCTCCGTCAGGCGGTAGTGGACGGTCACCGGCCGGATCGGGCTCACCTCCCGCACGATGAGGCCTTCCTCCTCCAGCTCCTTGAGACGCTCGGTCAGGAGGCGATCGCTCAGGTCGGGGATGGCCTCCTTGAACTCGCAGAAGCGGCGCGGGCTCTGGCAGAGAGCATAGATGATGGCCCCCGTCCAGCGGCGGCCGATCACCTCGATGGCCCGGTGAAACACCTGGCACACCCGACCCGAGTGGCCGTGCTGCGGCACGGCCGCTGACACCCCGACGTCGCCTGGCATTCGCTCCTCCCCGCGTCGTTCCGAAGCGTAGCATAACACGTCGGAGGGCTCGCTTTGCCTCCCGGGTCGCCGCCAGCTCGCCGCCTTCCTGAGGTGCCTGGTGCCGGTGACTCCGGCCACCCGGGGCCCCGAGCCCAGCCCGGCCTGAGCGGATCCGGTGTCGGCGCTGCCTCGAATCGAGGCAGCGCTTGCCTTTGTTTCCGTCCTTTCGGTAGCATGATCGGGTTCCCGCCGCCCGACGAGGAGACCTGATGCCAGAGCCCGTGAACGTCCTTCTTTCGTGGTGCCGATCCCTCGGGCGAAGGCTGGCGGCGGCGATTCCCGTCCTAGCACTGGTGGGCGGCTGGGCGGTGTCGGGGGCGATCGCTGATACGGTCGTGACCCGCGACGGTCAGCGATTCGAAGGGACCATCGTCTCGCAGACCTCGTGGGGGATCACCCTGGTGGACGCGAGCGGCAGTGCCCACCCCTTCTTTCTCGACGAGGTGCAACGCCTCACGCGCGGCCCCGAGCCGACCCCGACTCCGCGCCCACGGCCTCGCCCAAGAGCAAATAGCGCGTCCCTCTGGATGTCAACGAGGCCCCCGGGGCATTCCCGGAGGCCTCGTTGACAGCGAATCAGAAACGGACACCGTTTCCTGCCACCATCATACCCAGCAATCGAGCCTTCCTCACGATTTCCTCACATAAAGTCGCGATCAATTCCTCGCACGCCGGCTATCTGGATGGTGAGTTGGGGAAGAGGGTCGTTTGGCACTGGGTACCCGTGGTACATGACGGGGACACTCGAGAACAGGGGGAAATCGACGGCATGGCGCGCATCATGGTGGGCTTACCGGTGACGGGCGGGTACTACCCGCAGATGATGGCGAGTGTGATCGCTCTCCTGCAGGAGAATTTCGGCGCCGTGGGCGCCATGGGCGACCTCGACCTGCGCTTCGTCACCCTGGCCAACGAGGCCCTCATCTCGCGTGGTCGCAACTCGATCGCGACCAAGTTCCTCGAATCCGACTGCGAGTACCTGCTCAGCATCGACTCGGACATCGAGTTTCCGGCTTCGGCCGTGGAGCGCCTCGTTGCCCACGACAAGGACGTGATCGCCGCCCCCTACACCATCAAGGGCACCCCGCGCCTCTGGACGGTGCGGTTCATCGAGGGGATGATGCCCCCCTTCCTCGAAGGGGTCCTGCCCGTTCGCTATGTCTCGGGCGGCTTCGTACTCGTCAAGCGCCGGGTCTTCGAGGCCCTCGCCGACGATGCCCCCCGCTACTTCAACAAGGGTCAGTGGCACCGCAACTTCTACCAGCCCTACGTCCACGAGGTGATCCCGGGAGAGCCCGAGTACCTCCCGGAAGACTGGGCGTTCTGCCAGCGCGCCCGGGACAAGGGGTTCGAGGTCTTCTGCGACTTCGACATCGAGCTGACCCACTGGGGCATGAACGGCTACACCATGCCCACGGTAGACGGGCGTCTCCCCTCTCACCCCGCCGTCGAACGGCTCGGGGATCGGGCCAACGAGCTCACCTCGCTGGAGCAGGCTCCCGCCGAGTGGCTCAAGGGCTGACGCCCTCTCAAAGCCGATCGAGAAAGAGCCCCTCCGGTGGACCGAGCCAGCGGGCCAGGTCCGTGTGGTCGGCGAGGTCGTCGCCCGTCACCGGGTGGACCAGCACCGTCAGCCCCGCGCGATGCTGCTCGAGCCATGGCACCACGGTGGCGTGGTCGGCCTCCTCGAAGTTGATCTCGAACATGGGGCGCGGATGGGGGCCCACCAGGCGCGGCACCAGCGGGTACATGGTCACCCGCTCGCCGAACTGCAGGGCGATCGAACGGCGCAGACCCTCGGCCCGCTCGGCCTCGGTCAGATCGAAGTAGATGTGGGCATGATAGCCGTGGGTCATCGTCTCCTCCGGGTCGGTTCGACTCCAACGAACCATGGGCCGGGCCATCCGGCAAGGTGGGCACCATGCGCCTGGTCATCGTGACCACGGGATCGCGGGGCGACGTTCAGCCGTTCGTCGCCCTGGGGCAGGGCTTCCAGCGGGCCGGGCACCGGGTCTTCCTCGCCACCCACGCCCCCTTCGAATCGTTCGTGCGGGCGCACGGACTCGACTTCTCGCCGATCGCCGGAGACCCTCGCGAGCTGCTCTCCACCCCCGAGGGCAAAGCCTTCCTGGAGGCGCGGGATCCCTTCACCTTCCTGACCCGCTTCACCGGGCTCGTGCGCGACCTCGAGCCGCGCATGCACGCCAACGTGATCCGGGCCGTCTCGGGGGCCGAGGCCGTGATCTTCTCGACCCTGTCCTTCTTCGCCTACCACGTGGCGCTCAGCCAAGGAATCCCGGCGATCGCCGCCCACCTGCAACCGACGGCCCCGACCGGCTCCTTTCCGCACCCCATCTTCCCGCAACGCCCCAGATTGGGCCCCTTCCTCAACCGCCTGACCTACAAGCTGACGGAAAGCCTCGCCCTGGGCGTGTTCGGTGGCGGGACCCGGCGGTTGAGGCGGCAGCTGGGGTTGCCCGCGCGGCTCGATGGCTCAGCGATGCGGTCGCGCGGGCCCGCGCTCTACGGCTTCAGTCCCCAGGTCGTCCCGAGGCCCACCGACTGGGACGACTCGCAGCAGGTCACGGGCTACTGGTTTCTCGACCAGGTTGCGACCTGGGAGCCGCCCACCGAGCTCGAAGCCTTCCTCGCAGCGGGCCCTCCTCCGGTCTGCATCGGGTTCGGCAGCATGGGAAGCCGCGACCCCGCCGAGGCGACGGCGACCGTGCTCGAGGCCCTGACGCTGAGCGGTCAGCGGGGAGTCCTGATCGGGGGCTGGGGCGGCTTTGCCGATCGCGACTGGCCGCCCGGGGTGCTGGCCCTCGAGGAGGCCGACCACGCCTGGCTGTTTCCCCGCTCGGCCGCGGTCGTCTGCCACGGCGGGGCCGGCACGACGGCCGCCGCGCTGCGGGCCGGAGTGCCCTGCGTCGTCATCCCTCACGGCATGGACCAGCCCTTCTGGGCCCACCGGGTCCACGAGTTGGGGGTGGGGCCCGCCGGGTTGCCGCGCGGCCGGCTCACGGCCCATGGCCTCGCCCGCACCTTGACCGCCGTCGCCGAGGACGCGGCCATGCACGACCGGGCCCGCGTGCTCGGAGAGCGGATCCGGGCCGAGCGAGGGGTCGAAGCGGCGATCACCTTCATCGAGCGCCGGCTCCCGGTCCTGCGCCCCTGAAAAAATAGCTTGACACGGTCCAGCCCTGCCCTTACGATACCATCGCGATATATCGGAACGTATCGCGATAAGTAGGCGGTGCGTTCCGGAGGCCGGAAGAAAGGGGATCGCCATGTGCAGGGGACGTTGGCATGGGTGGCGTGGCGAGGACGAGCGGACCGAGCGCACGCTGACGGATCGGGGGTTCGCCTCTTTGATCCTGGATCTGCTCAAGGAACGGAAGGCGTCGGGGTTCGACCTCGTGCAGACCCTCGAAGACAAGCTCAAGGGGTTGTTCACGGTCAGCCCGGCGGACATCTACCCCCTTTTGCGACTGCTCGAGGATCAGGGGTTCGCGGTAAGCGAGAAGGAAGGGGATCGGACGGTCTATCGGATTACCGAAGACGGCCAGAAGTACCTCGATGAGCGCGCCGAGGACCTGGCAGGCTTCTGGGAGCGGGTGAGCGCCGGGCGCTACCGGCTCGAGATCCGGGAGCTGGCCTGGGAGATCAAGTCGCTCTCGTGGACGCTGCATGAGCAGGCCACGGAGAACGTCCTGCCACCTGAACGGTTGCAGCGGCTGCGCGAGTTGATCGAACAGGCCCGCAAGGAGTTCGACGAGCTCGCGAGTTGAGGGGGGGCCGGGCAGGACGGAATCAGATTCCGTCCTGCCCGGGTTCATGTGGAACGGCCTACGGCCGGATCCCCCGCCCCCCAACCCCCGCCCCTAGGGGTGGGGGAGGAAGCGGCCGAATTCCCGTACCCAAGGGGTGTAGACTGGTTCAAGGGTGGAAATGAACGGGAGGAGTGGCGGGTGTTCAGACGGGAGCGGTTGTTCGAGAAGGGAGACCTCAAGTACGTCTTCCTAGACCTCCTGCGTGAGCGCCCTCGCCACGGCTACGACCTGATCCGGGCCCTGGAGGAGCGCTTCGAAGGCCGCTACACGACGAGCCCGGGCACCGTCTACCCCATCCTCCAGATGCTGGAAGACATGGGCTACGTGACGGTCCAATCGGCCGACGGACGCAAGGTCTACACCGTCACCGATACCGGTCAGCGCTTCCTGGACGACAAGGAGGCCCAGGTCAAGGAGATCTGGTCGCGGGCCCGCGGGCAGTGCGGCATGGGGGGCAACTGGGGCGAGCTCATCGAAGCGTGGCGGGACATCGCCTACCTGCTGGGACGCCACCGGCGCCTCACCGCCAACCAGACGGAGCGCATCCGCACCATCCTGGCGCAGGCCCGCCGCGACATCGCCGCCGCCCTCGACGAGGAGTGACCGCCCCCAAAATCATGGCGAGAGGCCGCCCTTGGTGGGTGGCCTCTCGTACTGCTGGGGCGATTAGTATTGAAAGAAACGGCTAAATACCCAGCTGACGGGCCTCTTCCTGGAGGTCGCCCGGGACGTCCTGAACCAGGAGGTACTGGGCGATCATGAGCTGGTACTGCTTCATCTGGTCCCGGCGCCGCACGGCGGCCTCGAGTTGGGCCTCGGTGACGTGGCCCCGCCCGAGCAGGATCTCGCCGATCAGGGCGTTGACCGTGGTGCCCTGCAGCGCCAGCGCCTCCTCCAGCTGCTGGATGCTGACGTGACCGGACTCGACCAGGATCTGGCCCAGGAGGGTCTCCGAGTACTGGTTGTACAGGGCCTCGCTCAGATCCCGCAGGGTGATGGCGTGCAGCCCTAGCAGGACCTCGCCGATGCGCAGGTAGGGTTGCTCGCGCTGGATGGTCAGCGCCCGTTCGAGGCTCTCGGCCGAGATCTTGCCGCGGCGCAGCAGGAACTGACCCACGTGGCGATCGGTGATGGGAACTTGCATCGGTCTCCTCGGTCAGAACGGAGGCTCCTCAGAGTGTAGGGGGACCCCGGGACCCCGTCAAACATTACTCACCGGTCTTGGCGAGCAGGCCGAGGCGCTTGACGAGGGCGAACGTCCGGTAGAAGAAGGCGATGGCGATCGCCATGTACGCCACGTCGAACACGGCCGCCCATGCGAGCTCGCGGGGATCGACCCGCCCGGTCCGGATCACGGCCCGCATCCCCTCGAAGACGTGAGACGAAGGGAGGCAGAAGGCGATCGCCCTCAAGGCCGGGGGCAGCACGGCCACCGGGTAGAAGACGGCCGAGAGGGGCTGGAACAGGAAGGCCAGTACCCAGGCGAGACTCTCGGCCCCCTGGCCGAAGCGCAGGACGAGCGCCGTCGTGACGATCCCGATGGCCCAGCCCATGAGCAGGAGCTCGGCGACAAAGGGCGCGAGCGCCCAGCCCATGGTGAAGATGTTGAAGCCGTAGAAGACCGCGGCGAGCCCCGTCATGACGACCACCGAGACCGAGAGCTTCATGAGGCTGATCAGGATGGTCGCGGCCAGGAACTCGCCGACCGACAAGGGGCTGACGAAGAGGTTGAGGAGGTTCCGGGACCAGACCTCCTCGAGGTAGGCGATCGAGATGCCCTGCTGGCTGCGGAACAGGAGGTCCCACAGGATGAGCCCGCCCAGGAAGAAGGCGACGAAGTTGGGCAGCGGGGTCGCGTGGCCGAGGCGGTTGAGGTAGAGGCTCAGGAAGCCCCATACCAGGAGGTCCAGCAGCGGCCAGTAGACCATCTCGGCGATGCGCATGGGGCTGCGGCGCATGACGAAGAATTGCCGCGCCACCAGGGCCCAGATGCGGGATCTCATGGCTCCTCCACCTGGCCTCTCGCCACCTTGAGGAACAGGGCCTCGAGGTCTGCCGTGCCGTACTGGGCGATCAGGGCTTCCGGGGTGCCCTCGGACAGGATGTGGCCCTGATTGAGGAACACCACCCGGTCGGACATCTGCTCCATCTCGCGCAGGTTGTGGGTGGTGAAGAGGATGGCGAGCTGCCGCTCGGCGCGGACCCGGATCAGCATGCGGCGAATCCGGTCGGCCACGTCCGGGTCAAGGCTCGCGGTCGGCTCGTCCAGGAACAACAGCTCGGGGTCGTTCACCATGGCCTTGGCCAGGTGCAGACGGGTCAACTGGCCGCTCGACAGCTCTTTGGCCGGCCGGTTCGCCTTTTTCACCAGGTCGAACTGCTCGATGAGGTCGTCGACCTTGCGAGAGGGCGATCGCACCCCGTAGAGCCGGGCGAAGACGTACAGGTTCTCCCGGACGGTCAGGGAGAAGGGCAAGGAGATGTAGGTCGAGGAGAAGTTGACCCGCTGCAGGATGGCCTGGCGGTGCCGCGCGAGGTCCAGACCGAACACTCGGATGCGGCCCGCGGTGGGGGTGATGAGGCCCAAGAGCATCTGGATCACGGTCGTCTTGCCCGCGCCGTTGGGACCCAGGAGGCCCACGATCTCGCCCTTCTGGACGGCAAAGGAGATCCGATCGACCACCAAGAGGTGGTCGAACCGTTTGGTCAGGGCCTCGACGTCGAGCAGGGGCACGGGTTGAGCCTTTCCGGCCGCTAGGCGAATCGGCGGATTAATTCCGAGGGCGCGATGGTATAGGCTCCCATGATAGCCCAACCCGTCAGGAGACCCCGATGCGCCGAACCTTCGTGGCGATTGGCATGGCGATCGCCGCCCTGTTCGCGACCCCGCTGCCGTCGCGGGCCGATGGCCCGATCGGTCGCACATGGGATCGCGACTACTTCCTCAACGACGTGGCCGGCGACTTCCTCGACTTCTGGGCCGATACCGAGGGCTCCAAGGTCGATCAGCGGGTCCGGGCGTTCCGGGACCGCTTCGAGCCGGCCCACCGCAAGTTCATGGACGCCATGGTCTTCTCGGCCGTGCGCCGGGAGGACTTCTATGCCCGCCTCCTGCCCGCGTTCGTCGCCGATCTGACCTTCCACCCCCAGCGGGTGGACTCCCTGCGCCGCGCCAAGCTGCTCTATCAGTCGGCGATCCCGAGGCTCGCCAACCGCCTGCAGACCTGCTTCGCGCCCGGAGAGCTGAGCCTGGATCGCCCCTTCGTCTTGGGCCTCGACTTCGGTGGTCTCGCCGAGCGGATCGCGCCGCTCGACGGCCGGCAGACCCTCTGGATCGGCGTGAGCCCGGACGACGACGGCGCGCCGGTCGATCTGCCCATCGCGACGGACATGTTCAAACTGCTGCGGCAGGATCAGGTGGCGCGCCGGGCGCACCATCCGACGGTCGGGGTGGGCTACACGGCGTTCCTGGACGGGGCGGCCGCTTACTTCGCCGCCGAGCAGGTCGAGGGGTTCACCGACCGCGAGGCGATCGGCTACAGTCGGTCCGACTGGGTCGACGCGCTGGGCAACCAGCGGGACATCGTCTATGAGGTGCTCCTGCACTTCGAATCGGACGACCCCACCATGTTGCGCCGCTACACGGCCTCCGACCCCGGAACCAAGCTCCTGCCGCCGCGCGCCGCCGACTTCGTCGGGTTCCAGGCCATGCGCCGCTTGCGACGCTCCTACAGCTGGGACGAGATCATCCACTGGGACGACGACACCGTCCGGGCGAGGCTCGACGACGCCCTCGCGGTGATCTAGCGTGCATGCGGGCTGGTGGTTGGCGGTGGCCGGGGTGTCGGTGAGCGCACCGCACGACGGCTCGTCGCTCGTGACGGCCCCGCAGCCATCCGTCTACGTCCTCCGGGGGGTCGTCGGCAACTCCGTCTCCATCTCGCTGCCGGGCCGCGCCGGTTACACGTGGAACTGGCAGGCCTCCGGGGAGGAGTGGCTGTTCGACCCCCCGTACCGCCTCCGGTACTGCCCGTTGCCCAGGGCCCAGGGGGTCTCCCCCGAGGTCTGGATCTTTCCGCTGGTCCGGCCCGGCGAGGCCGATCTCGAGTTCACCCTGACCCCGCAGGCGAGCCGTTCGGTCGCCAAGCCGGACGGCAGGCGGTTCGTCCGGCTCGAGGTGCTGACCCCCTACCAGGCCCAGCAGCACGCGCCGCAGGACCTGCAAGACATCCTCATGGTCCGCTAGAGAGGCCCCATGCCCCGACGCCTTCCCCTGCTCCTCTTGCCTCTGGCCCTGGCCTTGGGCTGTCAACCCGCCGTGACCACCACCACGCAGTCGCTGCCCAGCGCCGCTCCCAGCACCACGTCGGCGAGCGCGAGCCCGACGCCAACCCCCTCACCGTCCGGGTCCGGGGGCACGATCCAGCCGATCATCCACTTCTGAGGCCACCTGACGCCCGTCTCCCCGATGCAAATCGGGGTCCAGGAGCGGCCAGTAGCGTGTTTGCGATCCTGGCCGCTCCTGGATCCCGGCGTTCGCCGGGAAGACCGGGGCAAGGGAAGCAAGTTCCCCTTCCCCAATTCTATAACCCCCCTTAGCAGCGAGTTAACAGCTCCTGCATGGGAGGGTCGATGCGCAACTGGGTGGCGCTTGCAATCGGGATCGTCCTGCTGCTGGCAGGATGCGGCAGCCCGTTCGTGCCCGTGGGCCAGACCCCCGTCTCGCAGCTGGTCAAGAGCAAGGGAGTTCCGGGAGCCGATCAGCCTTTTCCCAAGGGGTTCCTCTGGGGAGTGTCGACGGCCGGATACCAGTATGACGGCTACGACGGCACCTCCAACTGGGCCAAGTGGGAAGACGAGAACCGCTTCGCCGACAAGAGCGGCGTCGGCATCGACGGCTACAGGCGCTACGCGAGCGACATGGACCTCGCGAAGGGCATGGGTCTCAACGCCTACCGCATGAGCCTCGAGTGGTCGCGGATCGAGCCGCAGCGCGGCGTCTTCGACCCCGCCGCCGTCCAGCACTACCACGACGTGATCGACGACGCCGTGAGCCGCGGCCTCACCCCGGTCATCACCCTCAGCCACTTCACCTACCCGGCCTGGCTCGACCAGCCAGTCTCTGGCGGCCCCGGCGGCTGGGAGAACGACGAAACGATCGCGGCCTACGTTGCCTACGTGACCTGGGCCACTCAGGAATACGGCGACAAGGTCCACTACTGGCTCACGCTCAACGAGCCCAACACCCTGGCCCTGTGCGGGTACCTGCTCGGCACCTACCCGCCCGGCAAACACAATCCGCTCGTCTACCAGAGCGTGCTCGGGCGACTCATGGAGGCCCACCGCCGGGCCTACCGCGCCATTCACGGCGTGCGCCCGGATGCCATGGTTTCGTTCAATCCCTTCGTGTTCCGCGGGCGCAACGGCTCGGACACGGCCCGGGCCTCCGGCTACAACCCGGGAGACCAGGCGCTCTTCGACCAGGCCATGGGACACGGTCAAGCGAGCGCGAGCCCCGCCCTCGACTACGTCGCCTTCGACTGGTACTACCCCGTGTCGCCCGGCGACCTGCCCAACGTTGCCCACGACTGGGACTGGTCGGTGTACCCCGAGGGCCTCTACCAGACCTGCCGCGAGTTGTACGACCGCTACAAGTTGCCCCTCTTCATCGCCGAGAACGGCATGGCCACCGACGGCGACAAGCCGCGCGCGGACGGCTGGACGCGCAGCGCCTTCATCGTCAACCACCTGGCCCAGCTGCGGAAGGCCATGGCCGAGGGCATCCCCGTGATCGGCTACAGCCACTGGTCGCTCGCGGACAACTGGGAGTGGGGCAGCTTCGAGCCACGGTTCGGGCTGTTCGCCATCGACCGCCGCGATCCCCAGATGACGCGCCTGAGGACGGAAGCCTGCGACACCTACCAGGCGATCGCCACCGCCAACGCCCTGCCCACCCAGCTCCTCGAACGCTACCTCGGAAAGTCACACTAAACAAGGCGGGCTCACCATCCCCCGCCCCCTGCCCCCGCCCCCAGGGGTGGGGGATAACGGAAGCCCGATTTCCGAATCGGGCATGCTCATGCCCTGAAAGCTTGATACAATCCTGAGGCCGCGCCGCACGAGACTGGACGTGATGACGGACCCTTCAGGACTGCGCCCCCGGATCGACCTGGCGACCGATTCGCGGGACAAGGATCAGCCGCTGCGCCACGACGTTCGCTGGCTCGGAGAGCTGCTGGGCGAAACCCTCAAGGAGCAGGGCGGTCCCTCCCTCTTCGAATGCGAAGAAGAGCTTCGCGCGCTCTCCAAGCGGTTTCGCGCCGAGCCGTCCCCGACGCACGAAGAGGCCATCAACCGGCTGGTGGCGGGTCTCGACATCGAGCGGGCGACGGGGCTCATCCGGGCGTTCGGCCTGTACTTCGGCCTCGTCAACGCCGCCGAGCAGCACCACCGGGTGCGGCGCCGCCTGGAGATCCAGCAAGATCCGACTTCGGCCGCGCAGCCCGGCTCGTTCGTGGACACCCTCGACCGGCTGAAGGAGCGCCACGTGGACGCCGATAGGGTTTCCAAGGCGCTGGAGCGGCTCCACCTGGGCCTCGTCGTGACGGCTCATCCCACCGAGCCGAATCGCAAGACGGTGCTGAGCAAGTGGTTGCGAATCGGGAACCTGCTCTCCGAACGCGACGCCCATCCTCGCCTGCCGGCCACCCAGCGCCGGGTCCGCGCAGCCATCCGCTCGGAGCTCGTGACCCTTTACCAGACCGACGAGGTGCGCGAGCGCCGACCGACCGTAGCCGACGAGCTCACGAGCGCCCTCTTCTACTTCCAATCCAACCTGCTCGCCGCCGTCCCACGCCTGCACGACGAGCTGCGAGAGGCCCTCGCCACGGCCTACTCCGAGGACCGTTTCCGCTTTCCGGCGCTCGTCGGGTTCGGCACCTGGATCGGGGGCGATCGCGACGGCAACCCGTACGTCACGGCCGACGTGACGTGGCAAACGTTGGTCCGGCTGCGCCGCACGGCCGGCGACCATTACCTTCACGCGCTGGACGGGCTGTGGACCAGGTTCTCGTTCTCGGATCGGCAGGCGGAGCCATGTGCCGAGCTGATCGAGGCGATCGATCGCCACGCCGTGCTCCTGCCCGAACTGGCCGCCCGCGTGAGGGCCCGCAACCCCCACGAGCCCTATCGGCAGTTGCTCGCCCTGATGCGGGCGCGACTGGAGGCCTACGCGGAGGGCGATCGCCCGGTTCGCTACGCCCATGCCCAGGACTTCCTCGCCGATCTAGACCTCGTCGACCGGGCCTTGCGCGCCCAGGGCGCCGGAGTCGTGGCCGACCAGGAGCTCTTGACCCTGCGCCGGCAGGTCATGGCCTTCGGGCTGCACCTCGCAGCCCTCGACGTTCGTCAAAATTCGGCCGCCCACGAGCGGGCGATGGCCGCCGTGCTCGAGCGCGCGGGTCTCGCGGCCGACTACCTCGCCCTCGACGAGGCGGGCCGCCAAGCCGCGCTCGCCGAGGTGTTCGCGAGCAATCGGCCGCTCTTGCTGCCCGACGAGCGGCTGAGCGAGGAGGCCGTGGAGATGCGACGCACCTTCTCCGTGCTCGCCCGCAGCCAGGAAGCCTTCGGCCCCGACGCCGTCGACGCCTACATCGTGAGCATGACGACCGCGCCGAGCGACCTGCTCGAGGTGCTCGCCTTCATGCAGGACGCCGGGCTGTTCCGGCGTCGGCCGGACGGCCGCGCCGAGTGCGACCTCGACCTGGTCCCACTCTTCGAGACGATCCCCGACCTGAGGGCCGCCCCCCAGGTCTTCCACACCCTGCTGTCCCACCCCCACTACCGGGCCGCCCTGAAGGCCCGCGGGGACGTCCAGGAGATCATGCTCGGCTACTCGGACAGCAACAAGGACGGCGGGATCCTGCCATCCAACTGGGAACTGTACCAGGCCCAGAAGGCGCTCGCGGCGATCGCCAAGGATCACGGCATCCGCCTACGCCTGTTCCACGGCCGAGGTGGTTCGGTGAGCCGCGGCGGGGGCCCCACCCACCGGGCCATCCTCGCCCAGCCCCCGGGCACGATCGGCGGCGACCTCAAGATCACGGAGCAGGGCGAGGTGCTCGCCTGGAAGTACGCCCAGCCCGTGCTCGCCGACCGGAACCTCGAGCAGATGGTCTCGGCCGTATTGCTCGCAACCGTGAACGAGAGCGAACCCGTCACCCTCCACCCGGAGCGAGACGCCGTCATGGCGGGCATCTCCGAGGAGGCCTACCGCATCTACCGGGCCCTCGTGTTCGACGACCCCGAGTTCGCCGCCTTCTTCCGGGAAGTGACCCCCATCGCCGAGATCGAGGGCCTCAAGATCGGCTCCCGCCCACCCCGCCGCACCCGGGAAACCGGGGTCGAGGGTCTTCGAGCCATTCCGTGGGTCTTCTCCTGGATCCAGAACCGCTGCCTGCTGCCCGGATGGTACGCCGTGGGCTCGGCCCTGCAGGCCTTCACCGAGAGGACGCCCGGGGGGCTGGACGTCCTGCGCGAGTGGTACCGGGGCTGGAGCTTCTTCCGGACCCTGGTGGACAACGTCGAGGTCAGCCTCACCAAGGCCGATCTCTCGATCATGCGGCTCTATGCGGGGCTAGCGGCCCCTCAACGCCGGCGCCTGGCCGAACGGATCGAAGAGGAGTACGATCGGACGGTCCGCATGGTCCTGGCCATTGCCGAGCAGGGCGAGCTCCTGAGCCACACGCCCGTGCTCGCCCGCTCGATCCGGCTCCGCAACCCCTACGTCGATCCCCTCAACCACCTGCAGGTCGAGCTCTTGAAGCGCAAGCGGGCCAGCGAGAAGCCGAACGACGGGCTGAACCATGCCCTGGCGCTCACCATCACCGGCATCGCGGCCGGGTTGCGCAATACTGGATGACCCCCATGACCCATCCGTACCCTCGTCACAGTAAGGAGGAAGCCTTGAAACACCTGATTCTACCCCTCGCGATTGCCGTCGCCCTCACCGGCTGCCAGCCGTCTGAAAAGGAGACCGGCGCGTCGCCCTCGCCCGCCGAAACGATCGCCGCCGCGAGCCCCGCCGCGACGACCCCGGCCGCCACCGGTGGCGCGACCACCCAGGCCGTCAGCGGCGAGAAGGTCTACACGGCGAACTGCGCCTCGTGCCACCAGGCCATGGGCCAGGGTCTGCCGGGGACCTTTCCTCCGCTCGCCGGGGCCGAGATCCCCAACGGTGACCCGGCCCGGCACATCAACGTCGTGCTGAACGGGCTCAACGGCGAGGTGACGGTCAAGGGCCAGAAGTACAACGGGGCCATGCCCCCCTGGAAGCAGCTCTCGGATGACGACCTCGCGGCCGTCATCACCTATGAGCGCACCAGCTGGGGCAACTCGGGCGGTCCGGTCACGGCCGACGACATCAAGAAGGCGCGGAAGTAGAACGATTCAGGGGGGCCAATCGGCCCCCCTGTTCGCTACTCCTGGATCCAGGTGTCGTTGGCGCGCGTCCAGCTCACCAGCTCGTCCGGCTTGAAGAAGATGCCGAGCTCGCGCTGGGCGCTCTCGAGGCCGTCCGACCCGTGGATGATGTTGCGGCCGATGTCGACCGAGAAGTCGCCGCGGAGGGTGCCGGAGGCCGCGTTGGCGGGGTTGGTCGCCCCCATCATGGCGCGGGCCGTCGCGATCACGCCCTTGCCCTCCCAGGCCATGGCGACGATGGGGCCCGAGGTGATGAAGTCGACGAGCCCGGCGAAGAAGGGCTTGCCCTGGTGCTCGCCGTAGTGGGTCTCGGCCTGCTGGCGGCTGACCTGCATGAGCTTGAGGCCCACCAGCTTGAAGCCCTTGCGCTCGAAGCGCCCGATGATCTCAGCCACCAGGCCGCGCTGCACGCCGTCGGGTTTGACGGCCAAGAAGGTGCGTTCCATGTCGGAAAAAGTTCCTTTCTACGTCTAGTGCTTCTTTGAAAGGGCCGTGCGCGCGGCCCGGGCGAGGTCCGAGCCGAGCAGGCCGTACTTCTGGAGAAGGGCGTCGGCCGTGCCGGACTCCCCGTAGGTGTCTTGGGTGCCGACCCGCACGACCGGGACCGGGCACTCGTCGGCGATCGCCTCGCACACGGCCCCGCCGAGCCCACCGATCACGTTGTGCTCCTCGGCCGTGACCAGGGCCCCGGTCGTGCGCGCCGCTTCCAGCAGGGCCTCGCGGTCGATGGGCTTCACCGAGCCCATGTTGAGCACGGCCGCCGAAATCCCGTCTGCGGCGAGCTCGTCGGCGGCCAGGAGGGCCTGGTACACCATGACCCCGCAGGCGACGATCGTCACGTCCGTCCCGCGGCGCAACCACTCGCCGCGCCCGATCCGGAAGTCCACCTCGCCCTCCCGGGGCAACATGGGCACGGCCGGCCGCCCCAGGCGGACGTAGACCGGGCCGACGTGCTCGGCCGCCGCGCGGATCATGGCCTTGGTTTCGGGGGCATCGGCGGGCACCAGGACGGTCATGCAGGGGATCACCCGGGTGATGGCGATGTCCTCGAGGATCTGGTGGGTGGCCCCGTCCTCCCCGAGCGTCAATCCGGCGTGGGTGGCCGCGATCTTGACGTTGAGGTTCATGTGACCGACCGAGTTACGGACCATCTCCCAGGCCTTGCCGGTCGCGAACATGGCGAACGAGCTCGCGAAGGGGACCTTGCCCGCGAGCGCGAAGCCGCAGGCCGTGTCGACCAGGTTCTGCTCGGCGATCCCCAGGTTGAAGAACCGCTCGGGATAGGCCTTGGCGAAGCCGTTGGTCATGGTCGAGCACGAGAGGTCGGCGTCGAGCACGACGAGATCCGGGAACTCGGCCCCCAGCTCGACCAGGGTCTCGCCGTAGGCCGTGCGGGTCGCGATCTTGTCCTTGGTATTGATGACGGGGGCGCCCATTAGCTCAGCTCCTTGAGGGCCACCTCGGCCTCTTCCGGGCTCGGGGCCGTGCCGTGCCACTTCACGACGTTCTCCATGAAGGAGACACCCTTGCCCTTGACGGTCTTCGCGACGATGCAGGTGGGCGGCGCCACCAGGGGATTGGAGGCCGCCTCCTTGAGGGCGCCCAGGATCTGGTCGAAGTCGTGGCCGTCGACGGTCAGCACCCGCCAGCCGAAGGCCCGGAACTTATCGCCCACGTCGCCCAGGGCCATGACCTCCTCGGTCGGCCCGTCGATCTGCAGGCCGTTGCGGTCGATGATGGCCGTCAGGTTCCCGGTCTTGTAGTGGGCCGCGGCCATGGCCGCCTCCCAGACCTCGCCCTCCTGGCATTCGCCGTCGCCCAAGAGGGCATAGACCCGGCCCGGATTGTGATCAAGGCGCAGGGAGAGGGCCATGCCGTGGGCGATCGCCAGCCCGTGCCCCAGGCTGCCCGTGGAGGCCTCGATGCCGGGCACCTTGTGCATGTCGACGTGGCCCTGCAGGCGGCTGTTCACCTTGCGCAGGGTCGACAGTTCGGCCGGATCGAGGTAACCCGCCTCGGCGAGCACCCCGTACAGGGCGGGGGCGCCGTGGCCCTTGCTCAGCACGAAGCGATCCCGCTCGGGCCAGTCGGGGCGGCGCGGGTCATGGCGCAGGTGGGCGAAGTAGAGGGCGACCAGGATATCGGTGCAGGACAGGCTGGTGCCGGGGTGACCGCTCTTGCCGTCCCGGGTCGCGGTGATGATGTGGCGCCGCACGGCGCGGGCCCGCTCGACGAGCTCGGCCCGCGAGGCGGCGGCGGGGGGGAGGGTGCGCTCCAACGGGGTGACTCCTCAATCTCAAGAGGCGATCGGGGTCCGAATGGCGTGACGTCAGGCCTCGACCTGCATCATACCATGATCCTCGTCGGTCGCTTCCGGCTTCTCGACGACCCGCAGGCTGACCTCGAACAGGCGTCCCCACGGCAGGCGGGCCTCGATGCCGGCGATCGGAATGCGGTGCACCAGTCGCCGCCACAGGGCGAGCAACCGCCCCGGTACCTGGGCACCCAGGGCCTGGATCGATTCTCCGCTCGCGAGCTCCTCCTGCAAAACGGGCCGCAGCTGCGACTGGTAGAGGATGTCGTCCGCGATCCGGTCCAGCATGAACTGCCGATGGGCCGCATCGTCCCGCTGCCCGTCATCCAGCCAGGCGCTCGCCTGGGCGACGACCGAGCCGAGGGTGTTGCCGGCCGTGTTCCAGGCGGCGAAGGCGCAGAGCTTGAGGTGCAACTTGAAGGCCCTGAAGAGCTGCGGATCGGCCCCGTTGGCGTAGGCCACGTCCGCCAGGGCCGTGGGCATGAGCCCATCGGTCATGGTGGCCGCGAAGCCGACCAGATCCCGCTCGGGCTTGTCGACCTTGTCGAGGTTCGTACGCAGGGCGAGATCCCCCTGGCCGCTCGACGGGGTGTTGACCATGAGCAGGACGTCGGCGTCCTGCATGGCCCCCGCGATCCGGCCCCCTACGGCCTGAATCTGGGATCCGACCGTTTTTTCGAGGGGGCGATCCTCGTAGAGCGGGGTGATGGTCCCGCCGTAGGGGGTCGAGTAGCGAATGAAGAAGGCCGGAGACTTCCTCCGCACCCGGTTGATGTGCCGGCCGACAAGCACGCTCGCGACCTCGTCGGCCCCGGGGTAGATGAGGACCCGGTTCGCGAGCTGAGCCAGCTGGACCTGCTCGGCCAGCTTCCGCTGCTCGCGGACGTTGAACCCAAAGCGGCTGGTGTCGTCCTGGGTGAGCAGCAGGAGGTCGAACAGGTTCCGGCGGGTCCACTCGATCATCATCTGGTTGATCGTGAAGTTGCGCTCGCGGGTCTCCATGTAGTCCGACAGGACCTCGAAGGGGATGGCCGCCTTGGCATCCAGGCTCGCTTGCAGGTCGGCCGCGTCCCCGGCCTGCTCGTACTTGTCCTGGTGGAACGAGTGCTTGAAGAGGAGCTTGCCGTACTCGGCCCAGTAGGGCTTCTCCTCTTCGATCGCGGCCTCGGCCGAGAGGCGCATGGTCACGTTGAAGGCGTAGATCGGCAGGGTGGGCTTCGCCTCCTTGACCTTGATCAAGCCGGCGAGCCGGCGCTGGATCTCGGCGAGCGGAGTGTCGGTCTGGCGGCTCGGAATCAACCCCCCGTACCCCAGGGTATCGATCGCCACGATCGCGGCCTGAGCCTCGGGAGCCCGCTCCGTGAGCCAGGCCAGGAGGGAGTCCGGGTCGGCCGGGCGGGTCAGGTTGCCCAGGAGATCCGGATCGGGGGTCTGGACCTCGAAGCCGCCGATTGCCCCGATCGAGACGGGAAAACGGCTGGTGGCCGGGCGATCGTCGAGGGGGATCAACAGGATGGGGTCAGACACGCTCTCCTCCTCTCCAGGGCATGGGCAAACTTCTCGGTCCAATCGACCGATGACGATCCCTTCACAACTCTTTATACTTTCCCTGTAAGCGGCAGATAGCCGCTGCTGGCAGGCTTTCGTCCGCCTCTAAGCGCCTGAGCGTGCGACGTGGAGGGAGACCGGCTACCGCGCCGCTGGGGACCAGGTTCCTCGGCACACAGGAGGGAACGTCGGTGTTGTCGAATGTCACCAAAACCGGCCCCACGCTTCTCAAGGTGTCGTCCAAGTCGAACCCTGCCTCGGTGGCGGGGGCGATCGCCGGCATGATCCGCGAAAATGGCCGCTGCGAGGTGCAGGCCATCGGGGCGGGCGCGGTCAACCAGACCGTCAAGGCCATCGGGATCGCCCGCGGCTACGTGGCCCCGGGCGGGATCGACCTGGTCGCCATCCCGGCCTTCCTCGACATCGAGGTGCAGGGCGAGGAGCGCACGGCGATCCGCTTCATCGTCGAACCCCGAACCTAGACCCACGGCTCGGCCCCTTCCCCGCGGTACCGCCCCCAGTGCAGCTTCCGCCTCAGGGCATTGAAGAAGCTGGGGGCGGTGAGGCGGACCATGCGAACGTGGTCGGAGGCCTTCCGGAAGGTCACGGTGTCGCCTGCCCGTAGCATGCCGATGGTCAAACCGTCGGCGGCGACGATGGCCCCCTCGGCCCGCTCCTTGACCACGATGCGGACGGCGCGCTGGTCGGACATGACGAGGGGGCGCGCCGTGAGGGTGTGCGGGCAGATCGGCACGAGCAGGAGGGCCCCCACGTCGGGCGCGACGATGGGCCCCCCGGCAGCCATGGCGTAGGCCGTGGACCCCGTGGGGGTCGAGAGGATGAAGCCGTCGGCCCCGTAGGTCGCGATGTGGGCCTGGTCGGCGAAGATCTCGGCCTCCAGCATGCGGCCGGAGGCTCCCTTGAGGACCACCCCCTCGTTCAGGGCGAGCTGGGAGGCTATTTCCTGCCCATCGCGCACGAGGCCGACGGCCAACAGCGGCCGTTCTTCGAGCTCCACCTCGCCCCTGGCAAGCCGGAACAGGGCCTCCGGCAGATCGCCGTAGGAGACTTCCGCGAGAAAGCCGAGGGTACCCAGGTCCACCCCCAAGAGCGGCGTCTCGCGCGGGGCGACCATGCGCGCTGCTCGCAGGAAGGTCCCGTCGCCCCCGAGCACGATGACGGCGTCGACCGGGGGCAACGAGGGCTCTTTGCCCGAGACGACGACCGCCTGACACCCCAGGGATTCGATGTCCGCCCGCACCTGGGCGACGAGAGCGTCGATGCCTGGCTTGCCGTCGTTGTAGACCACGCCCAGCGTCTTCACGGCACCAGCTCCTGATGGGCCACCCGCACCACGGCCGCGACATCGACCGGTCGGGAAGCCGGCTCGGGCTTCCAGTCGACCAGAAACTCGATGTTCCCCTCGGGTCCCTTGATGGGCGAGTGGGTCAGGCCCCATGCCTCATACCCGAGATCCCGCGCCTGGGCGAGAACGTGGGCGATCGCCCGCTCGTGCAGGTCGGGATCCCGCACGACCCCCTTGCCGACGGCCTCCCGGCCGACCTCGAACTGTGGCTTGATGAGGGCGACGACCTCCCCGTCGGGTGCGAGCAGCCCGCGCACGGCCCCCAGCACCTTGCCGAGCCCGATGAACGAGACGTCGATCACGGCGAGGGTGGGCAAGTCCTCGGGCGGCGCCTGGAGGCCCTCGGGGGTCAGGTGGCGGATGTTGGTGCGTTCGAGGACGCTCACCCGGGGGTCCTGCCGCAGCGCCCAGGCGAGCTGGCCGTAGCCCACGTCGATCGCGTAGACGTGGCGGGCCCCCCGCCGCAGGAGGACGTCCGTGAAGCCCCCGGTTGAGGCCCCCACGTCCAGGGCGACCCGCCCGGAGACGGGGATGGAGAAGGCCTCGAGGGCCTTCTCGAGCTTGTGGCCGCCGCGGGAGACGTAGCCCGGTCCCGGCCGGGTCACCTCGATCGGGCTGTCGGGGGCGATCGCCATCCCACTCTTGGTCGCAGGGGCCCCTCCGACCTTGACCCAGCCGGCCAGGATCGCCCGCTGGGCCTGTTCGCGGGAGCCGAAGTGGCCCAGCAGGACGAGCAGCGTGTCGAGGCGCTCTCGCTTGCTCATCCGGGCCAGTGGTTGAGGGCGTTGATCGCGAAGGCGACGGCGACGCCCAGGACGGCGCCCCCGATCACCTCGCGCGGGGTGTGGCCCAGGAGCTCCTTGAGGTGGCTCTCCTGGAAGGACAAGGAGTGCTGCAGATCCTCGACGATCTTGTTCAGGATGCGGGCCTGCTTGCCGGCGGCCTGGCGGATCCCGGCCGCGTCGTACATGACGATGAAGGCGAAGACGACGCTCACGTCGAAGACGGTCGAGTGGAAGCCTTCGAGCAGGCCCACGGTCGTCGTGAGGCCCACGACCAGCCCCGTGTGGGAGCTGGGCATCCCCCCGGTGGTGACGAGGGTGCGGACGTCGATCTTGCGGCGCCGCACGAGGACGGTGACGAACTTGATCAGCTGCGCCAGCGTGAGCGAGACGAGGCCCGCGACGAGCGCCTGGTTCTGGATCACTAGTGCTTCCGCTCCGAGACGAATCGGGCCAGGGCCCGGAGGGGGACGGCGGCCTCGCCCAGGGGGGCGACCTCGCCGAGGGCGATCACCACCTGCCGCTCGGCCTCCGCGCGCGCGGCTTCGAGGCCGTAGAGGGCCGGATAGGTGGCCTTGCCCGCCGCCACGTCCTTGCCCGGCGTCTTGCCGAGCTCCTCGGGCGAGGCCGTCATGTCCAGGAGGTCGTCGACGATCTGGAAGGCGAGCCCCAGGGCCTCTCCGTACCGGGTGAGGCGCTCCAGCCGTTCGGGATCCGCCCCCGCCGCCATGGCCCCCATCCGCACGGCGGCCCTGAGGAGGGCCCCGGTCTTGTGGCGATGGATGAACTCGAGGGTCGCCGGAGAGACGGCCTGCCCCTCGGACTGCACGTCCACGACCTGCCCGGCGACCATGTCGAAGGTCGCCCGGGCGAGTTCGCGCACCGAGGCCGCGATGACGGCCGGTGGTAAGCGCCCCGTCGCCTCTTCGACCAGGATCTGGAAGGCCAGGGCGACCAGGCCGTCGCCCGCCAAGAGGGCGAGGGCCTCGCCGAACACGACGTGGTTGGTCGGCTTGCCGCGCCGCAGGGAGTCGTCGTCCATGCAGGGCAGGTCGTCGTGGACCAGGGATTGGGTGTGGATCAGCTCCAGGGCGCAGGCCGCCGGGAGGGCGTCGGCCTCGCTCCCGCCCAGGGCCTCGCAGGCGGCGATCGCGAGCAGGGGACGAAGGCGCTTGCCGCCCGCCAGCGCGCTGTAGCGCATCGACTCCCACAGGGTATCCGGGGTGCGCGGGGCGAGCAGTTGGTCGAGGGTCTCGTGCACGCGCCGGGCGCGGCTGTCCCAGTATCGGGAAAGCGAGAAGGTGTCGACGGACGGGGGCACCTGGGCGTCCTTCCTGACGGGGGGCGGCCCCATTATACCCCGGTTCGGCTGTGGTAACATTGGGGGACTTTTGCTTGCTCGACCACGCAGCCCGCCTCACCGAAAGGGTTCCCGCCTTGAGA